>ERZ777305.386-NODE-386-length-73052-cov-20.270997_pt1 | contig 73052 bp, 63 predicted proteins | sample MGYA00374965_ERZ777305 | MGnify/ENA primary metagenome ERZ777305 (study PRJEB29328, sample SAMD00013331) | mouse gut metagenome | study: EMG produced TPA metagenomics assembly of the Metagenome analysis of fecal microbiota from mouse which was promoted...
TGTGGATTATCTGGGGATAAGTATTTTAACTTGTAATTTTTTTATTTTTGGTGTTAAATACATACGGCACGGTGCGATTGATGGGATAGCCTACATCATAATGGAGGTAGGCTTATGGTATATGAAAGCTGGATTATTCAAATAATCTTAGTAATCATAATTGCCAGCTTAATACAAAAGCTGAAATAATCCATAAAAAAAACCGTCTATATATCGCAGTGTAGACGGTTATTTTTTTTAAAACCAAAAACACGGGGCTATACATCAGTCCCCTGTGCTACTCTTAATATAATCAATATTTTATATAAATTCAAGTCTTTTTTTACTTACACCATATAAAAAATAATACTTCTTGGCAATTCTTTTGCTTATTCTACAACTACAAAATATTTTAGTGGCTAAAATTTATATTATTTTTTGGAGTATTAATTATGGATAGTTTAGAAGCATTACAGCAAATAAATATTTTATCATCTGCAATTTTATCAAATTTTAATTCTATTACATTAAAAGAGTATATAGAAGACTATTATATACCTTTTCAGAAAAACGCCAAAAAAGAAACAAATTACAGGCATATTTTAGGGCAGTTAAATATTATAGCAGGCTATGATTTTACAGATAAGGCAATAAATGCAGTATCTGAAAATGATATAATAAACTTTTTTAATATTTTAAAAAGTGATAGGAATATTAAACAGGCAACACAAAACCGTTACAGGTCATTATTAAATCATATCTTTAATACAGCGATTAAAGATAAAGTAGTTAATTACAACCCAGTAAAATATACTAAAAAATTCAAAGAAATAAGCAGGGACAGGGCTTTAAATAGTAGTGAAATAAAAGCACTATTGCAGGCTTGCAGTGATTCCAGGAATCAAGAATTATACTATATTGTCATGATTGCATTATATACTGGTATGAGATACAGCAATATAGTAAATATGAAGAAATCAAATATTAAAGGTAATGTTTACCAGCTTGACGGTAACGAAACTAAATCAGGCAAAGGGCAGCTTATATATTTACATCAAGATTTAATGAATGAATTAAATAAGCATATGCAGGCTTATAATAGAGATAATATATTTATTACAAAAAGGGTCAAGCGGTCATTTAAAACAGCCTGTAATAAAGCAGGTATAGAAAATTTTAGATTCCACGATTTAAGGAGGACATTTGCAACTTTTTTACTGTATAATAATACTAATATTAAAACTATTCAAAATATACTGGGGCATAGTTCTATTATGATGACAGAGAGATATTTAGCAAATGACAGCAAAAAAGAGCTTGACGCAATTAATAAATTATGCTTTATTTAGATTGCGACAAAATGTAAGGAAGTAAACAATGATTTTTCCATAATATATTACTCAAACATAGTATAATAATCAAGGTATAAAAGCAGGTAATAGGCACATTGCCTGTTAATCACTGGGTCGGCGGTTCGAGCCCGTCTCGGGGAGCTTCTTTTAAGTCTTGCATTAGCAAGGTTTTTTTATGCCTGTATTTTAGATATTTTTCATTATAAATATTTTACACAAATCTAAACACTCAATTTAAAAATACTCTCACTTTTGTTATACAGAGTATCTGTAAATATATATTTTTTTTTCATCTTAAATTATAGTGTATAAATCTATATAACAGGAACCTATAACAGTAATAACTATTTCCTGATTATAAAAATAAACTGTATCATTCTTTATAATTATAATGCTATGATACTGTTGTTAAATTATTAGTTTACATTGAACATACTACTATATATTCATAATTCATTGTAGTAGCAGTTTTACCAGCTTTATTTGTTGGCGAATTTCGCAGAGGCATTGTTTTATTTGTGAGTCTTCGTTTTATAGTTTCTATGTGTTTTAAACCATAATATTCAAATGTTTCAGCGATAAATTTATCTGTTGGTAATTCAACTCCTTTAACTGTCCTATTACTTACTACAAAAAAAACTTTTCCATCTTTATTCATTACTCGTGAAAATTTTGCTATATCATGTGCTAAATCGTAATAAAATGCCGATACTTCATATGCTCTTTTTACATCTTGCTTACTTATTTCTACTATATAATCTGCAATAATACCAGCATCATACATTTTTTTATTTTTATCAACTTTACCACCAAGCAATTGTTTATCAAGTTTTCTAGCTTCTTTAAAGCCCAACCACTCATTTATAAAAGTAGAAAATTGACCATATGCAACAGTGGTTCTACTATCTCCATATGGTGGGGATGTTAGTATAATATCAAAACTAGGCTGCTGGTCACTAATAGTTTTATTATATATATTGTAGATTGGTTTTGTTTGCATAATCATTTGATGATAATAATTAAGATAATCATTTACTATTTTATTAAGATTTTTAATAAAAATAGAAACGCTATCAACAATAAATGAGTCTACATTTTTCATCCTAAATAATTTAAATTCGCTATTTCTAACATAGCTTACTTCTCTTAATGTTGTAGAAAATGCCAATAATACTAAATTTTTAATATTTATATCTATTATGACTTCATTTATTGTATAGTAAATAACTAATAAATCGTTTTGAACTTGTTTACTCAACCAATAATTGCGATTAGTTATATTTGCTAATGCTTGTTCTTGTATTGATATTCTTCCAACATTATACAATTTTATATTTACATTTAATTTTGAAATAAATGTATCTATGACAGAGTTTAATATATGTTTATCAATATATGTAATTTTAGCCTGTGTAATCATAACAGCAAGTGGATTCAAATCATATCCAGTAAAATTAGATATACCATGATGAAGTCCAGAAACAAAACTAGAACCACTACCACAATATGGATCAAGCATTTTGGCATCTTTAGATATATTGTAATCATTAAGCAACTTAATTCCTATCTGAGGTATCATTGTAGCTGGATATTTATGCAAATATGGATATAAAGAACTATACTTTTCTCCTATAAAATCATAATGAGAATCGTAATAGCATTTGTAGTTTAATGTATTCATAACAATATTTCTCGTGTATAATCTATCAAATAGCTTAATGGTTTTATAAAATCACCAGTTTCAATATTTTTCCCAATAAAAGCACAATCAAAAAATTTAAACATTCCTCTATGCTGCGGATTGTTGATTTCATCATAAAAGTTAATAGTAGCAAAACATACTACTGGATTAACTGGGGGATTATATTCTATATTATATCGTTCTTTTATATCTGATGCAGAATTAGCAATTTCCATCAATAGTTTCCACTTATATGTTTGTCCTGCTCTTTCTCTTAAAGATGTTTTAAGTGAAAGTATCATACATTTCTTAAGAGATTCATCTTCATTTAAACTATATACAGCCAAATCCATATCTGGTTTTTGTGTCTCTTCTCCAACATTAATAGTAAACAATTCAGCATTATTTGGGACACGCTTCTTATGAGATGTAATATAGATATTATCATCTATATTACCTACTTCCTTATTTTTCAGAAAAATCCAAACTATAGTGTTTGAAAATATTGAACCAACAACTGTTTTCGCTGCTTGTTTAGTATCTGAAATATAACCATTATCTTTTCGTTGCTGCATTATTGCCTCTACATCTTCTTTTGAAGTGATAACATATTCATATATATGATTGAATGAATTCTTAACAAATTCCTTTTTAGCATCTTGATTATCTGGTAACAAAGAATTGATTTTTTCAAGTATTGGTCTCATATAATATTTACTTTCAATTTCTTGAATATCTTTCAGTTCCATATTATTTAACATGACACACCCATATATATAAAAATAAACTAATTTTTTGTATACTTTATACCAATATAATTATGCTTGATATAAATATATGCAGTATTATTATATAAATGGAGGCATTTTGCAAGAATTCTTTTTTGAAGTATATTATTAATTTTTCATTTCTTCTTTTAAAATATTGAGAATTTTATCTATGATATTTTGAGTATTTAGAAATTTAGGCAGTGTAAACATCTTTTTTTCCTGCCGTTTTTCATAATCTTTAAAGTAAAAACACCCATTATCAGAATAACAAAAAGTATAATTATCATCTTCGTCATCAAAAAAGTCACTGGTGACTTTTTTATCTTATTCAATGATATTTTATTATAAATCGCTCTTATAGTTGCTTCATTATGTAAAATTTTTATTATATCTGCCTGCTCTGCATTTTCTGCAACGATAATTGCCTGTTTTGCCTTTGTTTCTGACAACCTAATAAACTTTTTCATTATAAAATCTGCTTTTGAGCCATTGCCATATTTTTTCTCATAATATGGCAGAGCTTCTATTATTAACTTTATTAATATGCTGTTATCTATATTTCTTCTATGGAATTGTAATCTGTGTATATAATCACTGGGTCGGCGGTTCAAGCCCGTCTTGGGGAGTTTCTTTTAAGCCTTGCATTAGCAAGTTTTTTTATGCCTGTATTTTAGATATTTTTCCATTACTTATAATAATTTTTTAATATTATTTTTTCAAAATAAACCAGCTCTTTTAGAAGTGTTATATAAATTATATATTTTTTAAAATACTTCTTTACAATAAAATTTCTTTTTTGTAGTGTATGTAGGTTTAATTAAATCATATTTTTACAGGATGATATATGAAAAAAGACTTGACTGTGGGAAGTCCTTTAAAGCTGATTATATATTTTACTATTCCATTATTAATTGGTAACCTTTTTCAGCAGTTATATAATACTGCGGATACAATGATAGTTGGCAGAACAATAGGATTTGATGCTTTAGCTGCTGTTGGAGCAACAGGTGCGTTAGTATTTTTTGTTATAGGATTTGCTCAAGGGCTGACAGGTGGATTTTCTATTATTACAGCACAGAAATTTGGCAATAAAGATGCGGCAGGTGTAAGAAAAAGTATTGCATCATCATTTATATTATCATTTATTATAAATATAGTTTTAACACTAGCAAGTGTGGCTCTTTCAGGCTGGCTTTTGCATATTATAAGCACACCAGAAGAGCTTTATGATAATGCATATAAGTATATAGTTATAATATTCTGGGGAACAGGGGCAGCAATTCTTTTTAATCTTTTTTCAAATATGCTGCGAGCCATAGGCAATTCAAAATGGCCCTTATATTTTTTAATTGCTGCATGTATTGTAAATATTATTTTGGACTATTTATTTATTCTTTATTTTAATATGGGGATATCTGGTGCTGCACTTGCAACAGTTATTTCGCAGATTACAGCAAGTTTATTATGTTTTGAATATATAAGAAGATTTGTACCTGAGCTTCAGGCAAAGGGCAGCGATTGGAAAGTTACTAAACATGACTTATGGGAGCATATAAGGGTGGGTATACCAATGGCTGTGCAGGTGGCAATTATTGCTGTTGGTATAGTAATACTTCAGTGGGCATTAAACAGGCTTGGAGCATTAGCAGTCGGTGCTTTTACTGTGGCTCAAAGAATAGATGTGCTTGCGGTGCAGTGTCTTTTATCGTTTGGTATCACTATGGCAACATATTCTGCACAAAACTATGGAGCAGGTGATATTCCAAGAATAAGGCATGGAATCAGGCAGGGCAGTATTATATCTGTTGCATTTGCTGTAATGAGTGGTATATTAATATTATCAGCAGCAGATTTTTCTGTAAAATTATTTTTAGGTAAAAATATAACTGACCCAGCAAAGATAGAAGAAACTATATATCTTGCAAAGGTATACTTAACGATTAACTGCTCTATGTATGTATTTTTAGCACTTCTTTTAGTTTTCAGAAGTGCACTGCAGGGGCTTGGCAATAGTATTGTGCCAACATTTGCGGGCATAATGGAGCTTATTATGCGGACAGTTGCAGCTATAATACTTTCTGAATATATTGGCTTTACAGGTATAGCATGGGCAAGTCCTATTGCATGGGTTGGTGCATTTATACCAGTTTTTGCAGCTTATTTTTATATTATAAAAAGTCTTATGCATAAATATGAAATAAAAAAAGCTATGCAGAAACATATATAAAATCAAGGAGACATTATTATGAAACAGAAACAGTTACTTATAATTTTAGGTGCAGCAGGTATTATATTATGGATTTATAGTATTTATTCATCTATTCCATTTGCAAAACACCTTAATTTTAATTTTTTAAAACTTATACTGGAAAATATGCTTACAATAGAAAGCCTTGTTACACCACTTGGGTTTATCATAGTTACCGCTGGTGCAGTTATTAATCAAAAAATTGCAGTTGCTGCTGGTGGTATTATTTCACTAATTATGCCTGTATATGCTTTTATAAAAAATGGCAGTGTAGATAATATAATATCATTAATTATGATACTTATATCTATTGCTGTTATAGTATTGAGTCTGGCAGGTAAAAAACTAAAACTTAAATAATTATATAAAAACTGGACTTATATAAAAATTTTGAGAATCAGTCATTTTGAGCCTGATTTTTACAGACAAAAAATCTAAATTATATATATTTCAGTAGTGTATAATATATTTAAATTGTATGCTTTTTAGATACTTCGCCTTTGGCTTAGTAAGACATGGAAGCAGGCTCAGGACGAGCCGTCTGAAAGTAAGCGATAGGCGAACTTGTTTTGGCAGAGCATGATTTAAAAAATTCACGGATGAATTTTTTAATATAAATTTATTAAGTTCATTTTGAGCCTGATATTAAAGGCGAAAAATCTAAATTATATATATTACAGTAGTGTATAATATATTTAAATTGTATACTTTTTAGATACTTCTCTTTTGGCTCAGTATGACATGGAAACAGGCTCAATATAACCTTATTTTCTTTCTATATAAGCTGCTTATATGTATTAGTATAATTTTTTTGTAAATCCAATTAATCAGGGCAGCCAAGCACTGGATATTTTTTATCATTTAAGGAAGCTATGTTTACATTTCTTAAATATTCTTCCATATGGTTTTTCATTTCATACCAAAGCCCGTTAATAGAACATTCTGGACATACTGTGCAGTTTTTATTATTTACACAGTGAATAGGAATAAGTCCCCCATCCATAGTAGTTATCACATCAAGAATAGAAATATCTTCTACAGGTCTTGCCAGTTTATATCCACCAAGCTTGCCTGCTGTTGAAATAACAAGTTTGCTTCTTTTAAGGTTAGAAAAAATCTGCTCTAAATATTTATTAGACAGTCCCAGTTTTTCAGAAAGTGTGGCAATACCTACAGGCTTACTGTCTTCTGAAAGCAGATTAAGTGTATGTAATGCTCTGATAGCATAGATTGATTTTGTAGTAATTTTCATAATTGCCCCTTCATCTTTTTATAGAGTGCATTCAGTAAAGTTTTCCCTTAACAGTTTTATTTCTGCAGCATACCCATCAAGCTCATTTGGAGTTTCAAGATAAAAAGGCAGATGACGAAGTTCAGGGTGGTTAATAAATTTGATAACTGCATCAAGTCCTATGGAGCCTTTGCCAATTTTTTCATGTCTGTCTTTATGGCTGTTGTAGGGCATCATAGAGTCATTTAAATGGACAGCTTTAAGCCTTTGAAGCCCTATAACTTTATCAAACTTTTCTAATACACCATCTAAATCATTGACAATATCATATCCTGCAGAAAAAATATGGCATGTATCAAGACACACACCTAATTTATGGTTTAATTCAACTCTGTCAATAATAGTGCTTATTTCTTCAAAAGTAGAGCCCACTTCACTCCCTTTGCCAGACATTGTTTCAAGCAGCACAGTTGTGTGATATTCTTCTTTTAATATAGAGTTAAGCATATCTGTTATAAAATCAATAGCAGTATCAATCCCTTGTCCTACATGGCTTCCGGGATGGAAATTATACATATTTTCGGGTATATGTTCCATAATTTCTAAATCGCTTGCCATTGTATTTTTTGCAAATTCTCTAAGCCCTGCATCACTAGAGCATGCGTTTAAAGTGTATGGTGCATGTGCTAAAACAGGTGCAAAGTTATTTTTTTGTAATATTTCATTAAGGGCAGCAGTATCTTTTTCGTCAACAGCTTTTGCTTTACTGCCTCGTGGATTTCTACTGAAAAATTGAAATGTATTTGCATTAATACTTAATGCTTCTTTACCCATATGCTTAAAACCTTTTGATGATGAAAGATGACATCCAATATTAAGCATTTTTTACTCCATAATATATTTAATATATTTATTTAAATACATTTAAAAACTAAGTCTTACATATAATTTTATATAAAAATAATTTAAATGCAAGTAAAATAAGATAATATTTTAAAAAAAATATGTAGAAATAACAGATATATTCTTTAAAAAACTTAAACAAACAGCATTAAATTGTTAAAAATACTTGTAAATAATAAGAACTTTTACTACATTATAAGTAGATATATTTTATATGGTGGAGGCATAATATGTATAAACTTTTAGACATTTTAAACCCAAACCAAATCAATTTTTTATTGTCAATAGGTATAGATATTTATGATAAAGAATATACTGTAGATGAAGTCAGTGATATTTATTTTGCAGTAATGGATAAGCTCAGCGATAATCTTGGAGATGAAATAACTTCTCCAGATGAATACAGTAAGAAATGCTCTGATATTTTAAACTCACTTGCAAAAGTTACAAGTATATAATTTAATGATTAATATATTGATAGTGAACTATTTATTTACGAACTTGTCATACTAACCATATAATTTTGTAACTTAATTTATTATGTCTGTGTCTTATGACTTTGCAGCATAATATTTAAGTTATAAAAGTATTTATGAGGTGATGTATGAGTAAAGCTGCAAAATGGAGTATATCTGGTTTGTTACTAGGAGTTTTAATATTTTTATTATCTCCAAGTTTTAATAAACTTATTTCAAATTTTGCATTCTGGAATGTTAAAGAGCAGTCATTATATTTAACAGGCTCTATTGCTATTGTTTATATGGTAATGAGTATGCTGCTTTCTGTTCGTTTTAGTTTTATTAATAATATATCAGGTGGTCTTGATAAAGCTTATATTATTCATAAATGGGTTGGTATTTGGGCATTTGTTTTTTCTGTAATTCACTGGTTTATTGAAACACTATTTGTAGATATATACAAATTATTTTTTGAACTTCCGCCAAAAATAAAAGGTGTTTCTTCTATAAGTGATTTTGCTAAATCAATATATAAAATAGGAAATGAGTTAGCTGAGAATGCTTTTTATATATTAGTTATTGTTTTAGTTGTGGCATTGATTAAACGTGTCCCATATCATAAATTTAGATATATCCACAAAATAATACCTTTTCTTTTCCTTTTTATAGCATATCACTCTTTTACAATACAGATAAAAGGTGTATGGTTTGGCTCTATTGGCAGTTATCTTTTATCTGCTGTTATAATTATTGGTGTAATTGCTGCTGTTATTGATTTGCTGCAGTTAATAGGTTTTAAGCATAAGGTATTTGCTGAAATAGTAAAATATGAGCGTAATGAAAAAAATAAAACTATTGATTTAGTGTTAAAACCAGCAGAGCCTTTTGAATATACTGCAGGTCAGTATGTGTTTTTAAAGTTCTGCCACAGTAGAGAGCCGCACCCATTTAGTATTGCAGGATATGATAAAGAAAGCAATACACTTAGATTTTTGATAAAAGAGCTTGGCGATTTTACAAATGAGCTTGCTGTAAAAATTAAAAAAGATGATATAATAACTATAGAAGGTCCTTATGGTAATTTTACATTTAATGACAGCAGGGCTCAGCAGATATGGGTAGCAGGTGGTATTGGCTTTACTCCATTTGCAGCAAGGCTTGAATATCTTGTATCTCTTGGTAAAAAAGTAGATAATGTAGATTTCTTTTACAGTGCAAGGGGCGAAAATTTATATCCTGAGCTTGCAGAATTAAGTGAAAAAGCAAGTGTTCGTTTTCATTACAGAGATACATGTAAAGATGGCAGGCTTAATTTTGATATAATAAAAGAAAAAATAAAAGATATAAAAAATATATCATTATGGTATTGCGGTCCTGCATCTTTTGGTGCAGCATTAAAGCGGAATGCAGCTTCCTGCGGCATAAGCAAAAAAGATATACACTATGACAGCTTTGATATGCGTTAGTATATGAATGTGACAGAACATTAGTTCGTTTGTTATTTTTAACAAAAAAGGCTGATTGTGTTCTAAAAAACACATCAGTCTTTTTATTTATTCTTATTTATCAATAATTTATGTATGGCACATATTTTGCTATACTGAATTATATGAAAATAAGGAGTGTAATATATGCAAAAAACACTTTCAAAAGCTTTTACTATAAAGGGTATAGGACTTCACAGCGGCAGAGAATTTACAGCAGTAGTAAGCCCTGCTCCAGAAAATACAGGTATCCAGTTCAGGCGTGACGATGTGCGTAACTGTGAATATACCCGTATTACTCCTTATAATGTTTCTTCTACTCAGCTTGCCACAACTATTGACTGCGGCGGGCTTCCTATCAGCACAATTGAGCATTTTTCTGGTGCATTTTATGGGCTTGGTCTTGACAATGCTTATGTTTCTGTTTCAGGAACGGAAGTGCCTATATTAGATGGCTCAGCAAAAGAAATTATTGAACATGTAGAAAGAGCAGGCTTAAAAGAGCAGAAAGCACTAAGAAAGGTGCTGAAAGTAACACGCCCTGTATCTATAGAATATGAAGAAAAAACTGTAGAAATTGAACCTTATGACGGTTTTCAGATTACTTTTGAGCTGGATTATCCACATCCTGTAATAGGCAGGCAGGTTTTCACTTATGAATATAATGAAAATACATTTCATAAAGAAATAGGCATAGCCCGCACTTTTGGCTTTAAAAGAGAAGTGGAGGCATTATGGTCTATGGGGCTTGCAAAAGGCGGCTCTCTTGATAATGCTATTGTAATAGATGATAAGGAAGGGGTATTAAACCCAGAAGGTTTAAGAGCACCTGATGAGTTTGTCCGCCATAAAATACTTGATATGTTTGGAGATTTATCATTAATTGGATACAGACTGCAGGGTAAAATTAAAGCCAGCAGGTCAGGTCATCAGGTAAATAATGTATTTGCCAGAACACTTCTTGAAGCAACTAACAGTTATGAAATAGAAGAAGTTTATGATAAATATGAAAATATGCAGGAAAGCACAGCAGAAAATATTTCATTTAATCCTTTTGTGGCTTCCCCATCAGTAAGCCCCGCATAATATACATTATTGACAGTATATTATATCTATGATAAATACTATTTAAGGGGTAAAATATGAAAGAGAGTTTAGCAGATACAAAAAAGTGGCGAGAAGAGCAGGAAAAAAATATTAAATATTTTAATAATATATCAAATATGACTTTGCCAAATGACAGCAATTTACCTAATTATGATGATTTAGCAGATAAATTAAATAAAAATTTCTCAAATTTTATAAATAATATTGATAAAGCTGTCAGTGATAAATAGGTATTACATGCAGTTTGATAATGATATTTTTGTTAATAATGAGATAGATGTTATTCTTAATTTCTATAGAAATTCTTTTAGTAAATCCTATAAATGTGTTCTACAACTTCAATTATTATGGCATACTATTACTTGTTTTGCTAAAGATTTAGATAGACTGTGTAGTTTTCATTGTATAGATATTCCAGACAAGCATAAACAAGTGGCACATTTAATATATTGGATAGTCAAAATAAAGCCAATACATATTATAGATGGAAAAGGTAATTTTGACAGACTAAGTGTGCCATTTATTAATGAGATTTTTGCTTGTTACATTGGACTTACAAGGTTAGGCATAGATGTTATGAGCATTAGTAATATATTTTTAAAAAATTTTTTATATATGCTTCATTTTAGAGAAATAAAGCCAGAGCCTCTTTATTTGTTTTTATATACTTTAGAAAAAGCATGTATGAAAGAAATTCCATAAAAATAATTGATTTAAGGTAAAATTATGAGACAAAGCAGATATTTTATACAAACTATGAGAGAAATTCCATCAGAAGCAGAAGTTATCAGCCACCAGCTTATGTTACGAGCTGGTATGATAAAAAAAGTTGCAGCAGGTATATATGATTATCTTCCATTAGGATTAAAAGTTATCCGTAAAGTAGAAAATATTGTTCGTGAAAATATGAATAAGGCAGGAGCAGTTGAGCTTTTAATGAGTGTAGTGCAGCCTGCTGAGCTTTGGCAGCTTTCTGGCAGATGGAATCATTTTGGTAAAGAACTGCTCCGTTTTAAAGACAGGGGGGAAAGAGACTTTTGTCTTGGACCTACTCATGAAGAAGTAATTACAGATATTGTTAAATCTCAGGTTAATTCATATAAACAAATGCCTGTTACATTATACCAGATACAGACAAAATTTCGTGATGAAGTTCGCCCTAGGTTTGGTTTAATGCGCGGCAGAGAGTTTATTATGAAAGATGCATACTCATTTGATATAGATGATGCAGGTGCAGATATAAGTTATCAGAAAATGTATGATGCTTACAGGTCAGTATTTAATGCCTGTGGACTTCGCCACAAGGTAGTAGATGCAGATACTGGTGCAATTGGCGGCTCATTTTCACATGAATTTATGGTGCTTGCTGATACTGGTGAAGATGCTGTTATGTCATGCACAAAATGCGATTACAGTGCAAATATTGAAAAAGCTCAGGTAGTAGATAACGGTGAAAAAGAAACGGTAGAACTTTCGCCATTAGAAGAAGTTGCAACACCAGATAAACATACTGCATTAGAAGTTGCTGAATTTTTAGGTGTTGATATTAAGCATGTTCCCAAAACTATGATTATAAGATGCGAAGGTGTAATGGACGGCAAAGAAGAAAAAACAATTTTTGTTGCCTGTATGGTCAGGGGTGACCATGAAGTAAACCTTACAAAAGTTAAAAATATAGTTAAAGCAAAATCTGCAGAATTTGCAGAGCATTATGAAGTGCAGGATATGACGGGATGTGCAGTTGGTTCTCTTGGTCCAGTAAATATGCCTTTAAAAGTGTATGTTGATAATGCTTTAAAATATGTGTCAAATATAGTAGTTGGTGCAAATAAAGAAAGTTATCATATTAAAAATGTAAATTTAGACAGAGATGCAAAAATAGAAGGTTACTTTGATATCCGTAATGCTTTATCAGGGGATAAATGTCCGTTATGTGGTGCAGAGTATGAAGAAACAAGGGGTATAGAAGTAGGCCATATATTTAAGCTTGGCACAAAATATTCTGAAAGCATGGGTGCAAAAGCTCTTGATAAAAACGGTAAAAATATTCCTATTGTTATGGGCTGCTATGGTATAGGTATTGGCAGAACTGCAGCCAGTGCAATAGAGCAGAACTATGATGAATCAGGTATTATATGGCCTAAGGCTGTTGCACCTTTTGAAGCAGTTGTTGTGCCTGTTAATACAAATGATGAAGAAGTTATTAAAAAAGCTGACGAAATATATGAATGTCTTTTAAATATGGGTGTAGATGTATTAATAGATGACAGAAATGAGAGAGCAGGTGTTAAATTTAATGATGCAGATTTGATTGGATATCCTTTAAGGGTGAGTGTTGGTAAAAAAACACTATCTGATGGCAAAGTGGAAGTATTAATACGCAGAACAAAGGAAGTTATATTAATAGATGCAGATAATAGTGCTGCTGAAAAAATAAAAGAAATATTAGATACAAAAGTTTTATAAACATAAATATAAGCAAAGTATTTTCGTTTATCCTTTTTCTGCATTGTCATACTGAGCTTTAAAGGTGAAGTAATTTAATATATCCTTTATTAAAAATACTGTCCAGCTGCGGACTTTTAATTCCATCGCTACTTGCTTGGAAAGTCCTTGCTTCGCAGAAAACGCTCCCCCTGTATTTTTTAAATTACGCTCTGCCGAAGCAGGTTTGGCTATCGCTCACTTTCAGATGTCTCGTCCTGAGCCTGCTTCACTGCCATACTGAGCTTGATTTATAAGCGAAGTATCTAAACAACTAGATACTTTAAATATATTATGCACTGCTGCAATACATATAATTTAGATTTTTCGCCTGTAAAATCAGGCTCAAAATGACTTATGGTGTGAAAATGGTATGTCAATACTGAGCTTGCAATACAGCAAAGTATCTGTCATATAAACATTAAACAGTATATATAACTATTTTAGTTTATACATTATATAAACTGCACATTATATAGTGCAGTATAAACAAATTATAAATAACTTATACATTTTAAGATTTTTTGCTTGATTATTGTAAAAAAATCTGTCATAAGTAAAATGTATTGTGTTATGCTTTATAAGTAGTATGTTTTATAGTTATGGTAAGCAGGCAGTTTAAGGATATATATTATTCTCAATAAATAGTTTTTTTGAGCATAATTTTTGTAATGGCTTATATACAAGGGAGAATATAATGGCAAAAAAATATACAGTAATGATTTTTGACCCTGAGAAATATGGTAAAAGTAAAACTATTTTTATATCTAAAAGACCATTCTGGGCAGTAGGTTTTATTATATTTTTCCTTTTAGCATCTACTGGTATATCATCTTACATTGCTTATAGTTTTTACAAAGAAAGCCGTATGCAGCAGGCTGCAGTAGGCAGCGACAGCAAAAGTGCTGTTTTTAATGTGCAGTTTGCTAATTACATTCAGCAGCTTGATGAATTAAATAATAAAATGAACTCATTAGATGAGCTTGAATATAAAGTCAGGGAGCTTGTTTCCTATCAGGATGGCAGCCGTGTTGTAAAACAAGTGGCAGTTGGCGGTAAGGAAGTAGATATATTAAGAGAATATTTTGCTTTTTCAGACAGAAGAGAGCAGGAATTTTTTGACAGCTTAAATGAAACATTAGATGTAATGCGGATAGAAATCAATAAAAGAGAAGTAAGCCTTGCAAAACTTGTAGATTTTTTAGAAGAGCAGCGTCTTGTTATGCTTTCTACACCTACTATATGGCCAGTGAGAGGGTGGGTATCTTCTAAATTTGGTTTCAGGACTTCCCCATTTTCAGGAAGAAGAGTTTTTCATGAAGGTTTAGATATTGCAGCAAGGTATGGTATTCCAGTCCGTTCTACTGCAAAAGGTATAGTTTTATATGCTGGAGAAAAAGCAGGCTATGGTAAAATTGTTACTATTGACCATGGCTATGGTTATATGACAAGATACGGCCATAACAGCTCATTAACTGTAAAAGTTGGTGATAGGGTAGAAAAAGGTGATGTGATAGCCAAAGTAGGCTCTACAGGAAGAAGCACAGGTCCCCATGTTCACTATGAAGTGCTTGTAAACGGCATACCTGTAAATCCACAGAAATTTATTATTGATGAAAATGAAACTGAAATATATTAAATATAAAGCCTTATGTATACAACATAAGGCTTTTTTTTTATAGACTATCAAATTTTCTTAAATCATTCTTTATAACATGTTGTTCTGTATTTTTATAATATAGTAATGTAATTTGCAAAAAAAATATTTTAACATATAGAATGTCTATGTCTTTTTGTTATAAAATATTTTAGATTTTTGTTTTAATTTTTTGATATAACAAGAAATTTTTACTTTTTTTTTAATATTACTATTTACATTTATATAAAATCATTTTATAATTTAAATAAATTAATCGAGGAGGATTAAGGATTATGAAAAAGGTTTTATTAACTTTGATTGCTGTCTTAATGGCAGTTCCTGCTTTCGCTATTGAAGTTTATAACAATGGCGAAAATGCTGTTGATATTTATGGCACACTCCGTGGCTATATTGGCTATGGACATGGTGTAGATGGTGTATCTGACACGACTGATGATAACTTTCTTTACGGGATACAAGGAAACTCTCGTATAGGTGTAAGATTAAAAGTTGGTAATTTTTCCGGACAGGTAGAATTAGGTGCTGTAGAAGCTACTCTTTATGGTCGTTCTACTGGAAGTAATGTTGGTTTAAGGCAGGCTTGGGGTGCTTATTCATTTGGTAATGCAGGTGCTCTTCTTGCAGGTAAAACTGATACTCCAACAGCAATGGGCGGTTTTATTTCTGATATTATGGATACTGACGGTGGCTTAAACGGTTTTGGAGGCAGCACTACTGGGTCAAGACGCTTTCAAATACAATACAATGTTGCAGGTTTAAGCATTGCATTAATTGAAAACGATATGGCATATGGTCCTGGTGTTAGTTACGGCTATACTGATGGCGGTGAAACTATTCCTCGTCTTGGCTTAAGTTATACATATAAAAATCCTTCTTTATTAGTTAAAGTAGCTGCTACTTACAGTGCATTAAACGGAACTATTAATGCACCTGTATCAGATACTCGTTGGGCAACTGTTCATGCTTTTGGTGTAGCTCTTGGTTTAAAACCTACTTTTATGGATGGTAAAATGTGGTTATCTGTTCTTGCAAGATATGGTATGAATGAAGAATTATATGGAGAAGCTAAAACTGTTTATAATGGCGGTTTAATGGCTCACAGCTCTATTGGTAATTATGTTGGTGTTCAAGCAGATGGAACTGTTGATAATGTTCAAAGAGCAGCTGTAGCATTAGAGTTAGGTTACAATGTTAATGATATGATAGCTGTTATAGTAGGTGGCGGTTATCAGCACAGTATGATTGATGCACTTACATATGATGTAGGCTCTTATGCAGTATTCTTACAAGCACCAATCAAAATAAGCGGTAATTTTGCTCTTATCCCACAATTTACTTATACTGGAACAAGATTAGACAGCGATAACAAAGATTCTCTTGTTTTAGCTATGCAGGCAAGAATTACTTTCTAATTTAATATTAGTTTAGTGACATAATATATAAAAGCTGCTTTTTATAAAGCAGCTTTTTTTTATGTAATAGTTATGTGATTATATTTATTATGTTATTATGAATATAGCTAATAATATATTAAGTTTAAATACTTTGCCATTATATAGCTTTAAATGATTAGATATGGTTAGAGTAGTAATAATTAAGTTTCCAGACTTATCAAAAATTTTGGAAATTGTAGAATAAGCAAAATAACTTCCAGTAAGAAATATTTTTATACTGTATTATAAAAAAGGACTTGCAGAAATTATATTCTTTAAGTATATTAAAGGCACGGGAAGGCTGGACTGATCAGCCCCCGATTCTGGTTAAAAATAACCGTTCATCTTTGGTAGTTGGGCGGTTATTTTTTTATATAAAATAAAATTATGCTTTCAAGTATTATAAAGATTATATACAAATGATATACTTCTGTTACCATAAGCACCTCCTTTCTAAGGAGGCTACCAGCCACAGCCAAACCGTGCTTATATCTTATAACACCAAAAAATAAAAAAATACAAGTAAAAATACTTATTTAACTTACCAAAAAATTTTAGGAATTGTAGAATAAGTAAAAGGACTGCCAATAAGAAATATTTTATATGGTGTAGTAAAAAAGAACTTGCAGAAATGGCATTTTTTGATTATATTAGAAGTAGCACAGGGGACTGGTATGGTCAGCCCCTTAGTGTGAGATTTTAAAGAAATATCTTAAAATAACCACCTGCTGGGCAAAACAAGGTGGTTATTTTTTTATGTAAAAAATTATGGTTGCCGTTACCAGCACACATAATGCAAATGTGATATGATTTTCATATACCATAAGCCACCCCCTTACTTATTCCGAATGGTTAATCCTAATGGATAAAAAGAAAGGTAGCCAACCACCAGCCCGCACTGTGCTATTAGGCTTAAAGCCTAGATAGAATAAACACCAAAAAGTAAAAAAATACAAGTAAAAATACTTATCCCCAGATAATCCACAATGTTTTTTTAGTATTTTCAAGTATTTATGTTGAGCTGCTTAATGATTAAGCAGTCAAGCAGATATATAAAATTTCAGCTGCTAAAATTATATATGTTAAATTTTGCTTTTATCTGCTCTAACAGCTGCTTTATTTCCTTTTTGATTTTCTTATTTTCATTTATAATCTGATTAATATTTTTTATTAGTTACATTAAGCTTTTTTTGATTTCTTGACTTTTATAATCAACCATAATATACTTTTTATTATGAAAATTACAGTTAACGGCAAAGAATTATTTATAGAAAAGCCTTTATCCATTAAAAATTTAATACTTGAATTGAATGTAGATTCAGATATATTTATAGCAAACTCCTTCCCTGTTTCATTGTCATATAACATAAAAAATAATGATGTTATTACTTTAATAAAAAAAGGCAGCATACCTGATAAAGATTATTTAGAATATCAGCTTATCAGCAGGCAGGGTTTAAAAGAATATAATATATTAAAAAATTCATCAGTTGCAGTATGTGGACTTGGTGGGCTTGGAAGTAATGCTGCCATAAGTCTTGCAAGAGCAGGGGTTGGCAGTTTAAAACTTATTGATTTTGATATAGTTGAGCCGTCAAATATAAACAGGCAGGCTTATTTTATAGAGCATATTGGTAAAAATAAAACTGATGCCTTAAAGGAAATAATAAATAAAATATCACCTTATATTAATATAGAAACAGCAAATATTTATTTAGATGAAACAAATATTATAAATGAACTTTCAGGTTTTAATGTAATACTTGAATGTTTTGATAATATTTCTTCTAAAATGATGTTAATAGAAAAATGTGTAAATAATATGCGTGACAGTTATATTATAGGTGCATCAGGTGTGGCAGGATATTATAATACAGATAAGTTTACAAAAAAATCTTTAGGCAGTAATTGTATAATAATAGGTGATTTTGAAAATGAAGCAGGCTTTAATCAGGGGCTTTATGCTCCGCGGGTAACAGCTGCTGCAAATATTCAGGCAAATGAAACCATAAGATATTTATTAAAGGATAAATAATGCAGATAAAAGTTAACGGCATATTATATGATTTTGATGATAATATTTCACTTGAAAATATTATAAATCAGCTTAATATTTCATCAAATAATATTATAGCAGAAGTAAATGGTGAAGTAATAATAAAAAGTAAATTTAGTGAAACAATAATAGAGCATAATGCAGTAATAGAGATTGTTAAATTTGTAGGCGGCGGTTAATGGTGATAATATGAAAAAAATACTTTTGATACTTTTACTTATTCCAAATATTATAAATGCAAAAGAAACTTTTGACAGTTTTGCTGCTCGCACAGAAAGCTGGGCAAAGGGTTTAAATGGATATATTGTTTCATCTGGTCGTGATGTAACTATTGATTTAGGTAAAAATGCTAATGTGATTAAAGGTATGGAGTTTACTGTTTCAAAAGATGGTCAGGAGCTTCTGCACCCAGTAACAGGTAAATCATTAGGTAAAAAAAGAGTAGAAACAGGTAAGGTTGTAATAAATAATGTAGAAGACAAATACAGTATATGCAGTATAAAAGAAAATAAAGGCATAGTCAGGGGAAATTACATATCCCATATTTATCCTGTCCCTGTAAGTATTAAAACAAATCTTTTAGAAGAAAGTGAAACTGCTCAGTTAAGATATGCTTTATTTAAGCAGGGTGCACTTGTAGAAAATGGGTCATCTGATTACAGTATTGTATGCAGCAGAGAAAAGCATGGTGCAAACACTGCAAAATGCAGCCTTAAATTTAAAGATAATGAAATATTTTCAGATGATATAGCAGTAAAAGGTGTTAAAATCATAACAACAGCGAAAAATGTAGATAACTTAAAATCATATAAAATAGAAACTACAGCTTATAGTATGGCAATAGGCTATTTTTTAGGCAAAGAAAATGGTTATTTAGTAGCAGTTAATGAAAGGTCATCAGTAATAGTATATGAGCTTAAAAATGGTCTTCTTGTAGAAAAAACATCAGTTAATTCTATTGGAGAAAAAATAGTAAATATAGAAGCTGTTGATTTAAATAATAATGGCAAAGATGAATTATTTGTTTCAGCAGTAACAAAGAAAAATCAGCCTGTATCATATATATTTGAATATGATAACGGAGAATTTAAAATACTGCAGAAAAAAATCCCTTACTTTTTCCGCACATATTATGTGGCAGGCAGAAAACATATTATATGTCAAAGTTATACAGAAGGTGCAATGACTGGTATGATATATGGTGTGGAATATAATAAAGATGAAAATAAATATTTATTTTCAATACCTTACAGCCGCAGCTATGGTGCAGCAATATATGGATTTGGCTTAATCAAAGGCAGTGAAAACAGAGATGATGAAATAATGTTTTTTAACAGGCACGGAGAGATTAGTTTAAGTGATGGAGAAAATATTAAAATATATAAAGAATTAGACTGCGGTAATACTCCAAACTACCTTGAATATTCAGAAAAATTGAATACTGGTGTAAATGTTGCAGCATCAGGGGAAAGTGCAGGCTTTTTTGTATATGATGAGCAGAGTATAATAGTTCCTGTATACCAAAGAATAATACAAATGCCTGACGGTTCAATTATGCTTTATTCAAATAAACTTGCTAAAATGAATGTAATAGGTAAATATAAAGCTGCAAAAATTGGTTCATATTTTTTTACAGATAAAATGGTGCCTGTGTGGGAAAAAAATCTATCAGGAACAGCAGTTACAGATATTGATATAACAAGTGACGGCAGCTATTTAGCTTATATAGTATCTAATAATAAAAATGGTTTAAACAAATCATTTTTATATGTGATAGACAGCAATCTTTAATATAGAAAATACTTATATATTAAATAGATTAGAAGTAAAAAATACTACAAGGCTAAATATTTCTATTCTGAGCAAAGCGAATAAAATAAAAAGGTATATTATTATATAATACACTATAAATTTATATTTATTATTTTATAGTTCCTTCGTTTGCATAGCAAACTCAGGAAGACATTATCTAGTGTATTAAAAATTTTATAAATTAATCAAATTTTTATGTATTAATAATATATGCTATTCAATAAATTACGATAACGATTTAATGTCTATTCTGAGCAAAGCGAAGAATCTGAAAAATATTCTTGCTTTTTATTGCAATATAAATACAATATGCAAATGGAAGATAAGTTTAAATCAATAATTTTATCACATAATCAAACAGCTTCAAGTAGGAATCAATATTATATTTATATTATTACTAACTACCATAATACAGTGTTATATGTTGGTGTTACAAGCAACCTTATAAAAAGAATATATGAACATAAAAATAAGGTGGTAAAAGGTTTTACTAATACTTATAATTGCAATAAACTTGTATATTTTGAAATATTTTCAGATATACAGGAAGCAATTAAAAGAGAAAAATATATTAAAGGTAAAAAAAGAAGTTTTAAACTTGATTTAATTCAGTCATTAAATCCAAACTGGCTAGATTTATATGATATGATTACTCAATAAATATTTTATAGATTCTTCGCTTTGCTCATAATAGACAATGTTGTGGTTTGAATATTTTATCAGTTTTATTTATCTTTAATTTTTTATTTACTAAAATATTTAATAACAGGCATAGTTTTTTTGAAAGATTAATATATGTCTTCCTGAGCATGCTCCCGTGTCTTACTGAGCTTGACTTATAAGCGAAGTATCTAAAAAAATAAGATATTTTAAGTATATTATGCACTGCTGCAATATATATAATGCTAGATTTTTCGCCTTTAAAAATCAGGCTCAAAATGACAGTAGTCTAAGTTTTTCGGATAAGTCCAGATATATAATTATTACAGCATAATTAATTTAGGATACTATTTATTTCAAAAAATTTCTGTATCTGTCTAAAATACTCAAATACAATTTTTTCATAAGCTATATAGAAAAGCTGCATAGATGCAATCAGCATAAGCACACCTATTGTAATTTTTACAGGAAAGCCTATCACCATTATATTCATTTGTGGAACAAGTCTTGCAAGTATTCCCATAATTACATTTGTTATCATAAGGGCAATAAATACTGGTGCTGTAATCTGTATGGCAATAACAAATATCTTAATAAATGTAGTTAAAATAAACATTAAAGCATCTTTGTTAAAAGTAAAATCACCAACAGGCATAAAATCAAATGACTGCCCAACTGCCCGTAAAAAAATATGGTGTCCATATATGCCAAGGTATATTAATGTGCCTAAAATATTATATATCTGCCCAGTAAATGACACATTTGAGTTAGTAGATGGGTCTATAACACTTACCATACTAAAACCTATTTGATAGTCTACAAGATAACCCCCAAGCTGCAAACCAGAAAAAAGCAGGCTTGTCATACCACCTATACATATTCCTATTAATATTTCTTTTGCAACGCTTACTATAAGCCACAAAATATTAGGGTCTGTAATAGTAACAGGGTTCACAACAGGAAGTAAAAGCAAAGATATTATCAGCACTAAAATCATACGGACAGGGTTTAAAAGTGATGAACTGCTGAATACTGGTGCTGTAAAAAATAAGCCACCCATACGCATTATTATTAAAAAATATGTAAGCAGGTGGCTTGGCTCAAAAAGGTCAGTAAACCCCATAATAATTACCTAGAAATTATTATATTTCGATATATATTCCTTAATACCGTCATATATACCTTTTGCCACTTTTTTTCTATAAGTTGAAGATTTTAATTTAGAAGCATCATCATTATTTGACAAAAAGCCAGTTTCTACAAGTATGGCAGGCATAGTTGCACCAACAAGCACATAAAATGGTGCCTGTTTAACTCCAAGATTTTGTTTTGATGATGCACTAACATTTTTTACAAGACAGCTTTGCACAGAACCTGCAAGTGATACAGATTCTTCTAATTTAGAATATTTTAATATATCTTTTAGAATACCCTGCAAATCTGAAATAGATTTAGTAGTTGCCTGATTTTCAAGAGCTGCTACTTCTAATGCTGCTCTGTCATTTGTTACATTAAATACAAATGTTTCAAGTCCTGATGCAGCTTTATTTTTAGCTGCATTTGCATGGATTGATACAAAAATATCAGCTTTTAATTTATTAGCAATAGCTGTTCTTTCTTCTAATGGTATAAAAACATCTTTATTTCTTGTTAAATGTATATTCAAATCAGGGTCTGATTTTAAGTATTCATAAAGATATTTACCAATTTCAAGAACAATATCTTTTTCTTTTAATCCGTTATATACTGCTCCGGGGTCTTTTCCCCCATGCCCTGGGTCTATAACAATTGTTCTTATTTTAAGCCCTAATGCAGCACCAAGAGTAATGTCTTTTGGCAGGTCATCTGGGCGTTTTGTTTTCATATCTTTTGCTGCATTGTTTTTAGCGGTCTGGTTATTAGAAGCAATAACAGGGCGTTTCACATCTTCTTTTCTTTCAGATGAAAATACATCAACAACTATTCGGCTTGGGTTGCTCATTTGAAAAACTGTAAAATCTTTTACATTTGCAGAATCAAGCACAACACGAGTTCTTTTATCCTGCGGATGATACCCAAGACGGACAGCATTTAAAAGACCATCTTTAATAGACAAATTTTTTGAAACATTATTTCCAAGTATTGAGTTATTAATATCAATAGTTAAGCGTGGCGGTTTATGAAGTGCTGCATCTGCTTTAAGCCAGTGGCTTGAATATTCTGCATTGTTAGATAAATCTATAACTATTCTTGTATAATCTTTATCAGAAAAATATCTTATTCCATGCACATTTACTGTTTTGCCTGATGCTGTAGCTCCAGAATCCTGCCCAGCTGATACTGATACCACATCTTTATCATCTTCTTCTGCAATATTTTTAACAGGCTCTTTTAATGGCTTATTATCTTGTTTTTTTACCTGATTATCTGCTGTAATAACTGGATTTGGTCTTGTAATAGTAGAGCGGTTATTAGTGCCAAGAGAAGCAAGCTTTTTTTCAGCTTCACGGGCTTCTGCACTGTTAGGATGTTTTTGCATAAGTTTATTAAGTGTAAATTTTGCAGAAGCACTGTCGCGTCTTGCAAGAAAAATATCTGCACTTTCTAAATAAGCCCGTCTTGCAGCAGCAGAAGAAAAAGCACCCTGCACCATTCTATAATAGTTAAGGGATTTATCTAAATCTATCTGCATATTAAAACGCTCAAAAGAACGCCTGTATGCCCTTGCAGCACCTAGAAGTGCATCATCTGCATATTTGCCTGATGGATTATCTGCATAAATTTTGTAAAACTTATCACCTATTGTAGTATAAGATTTTCTGCCAATTTGAGCAGTTTTGTCAAGGAGAGTTAAGTCCTTATACATATTATCAATCTGACTGGCATACACAAAAAATGATGAAAACATAAGCCAGAAAACTACAAAAAATGGTAACTTAAATCTATCTATAATATACATTTACACCTGCATTAATACTTGTAAAATTAAATATTTATATTATCAATATTATATGAAAATATCAATTATTTATTTTGCAAGTATAATATATTTTTGCTTTATTGTAAAAGTAAATAATCAAAAAAAGTTCTTTTTCTTAAAAAACCATGCAAGCATAAATGAAACTGCAAACATGGCAAATACACTTACTGCAAACCCATGTGGAAATGATGAGAATGGTATTTTATTAAAATTCATTCCAAAAATTCCGCCTATAACCATAGGGGGCAGCATTAATGTGGAAAGCATAGTAAGTATATTTATAAATTTATTAGACTTTAACTGCATTCTTGACATATTTTCAGCATATACTGAGTGTATAGAGTCTTTACAGTATAGAACAGCTTCATTTAAATATACTGCATGCTCACACAAGTCTTCATAATAAGGCACAATATATATATTATTTTCGCTGCTGTGCTCTATGGAAAGTTTTAAAAGCTGGTTTACTACATCATAAGAAGTTCTTGTGTGCTTTGACAGGAAGTTTACATATCTTTTTAATGTAAAAAGCTGAGAAGTATCACATGGACATGTAACATCCTGTGTCATAGTATCTTCTATACTGTCAACTGATAAGTTAATATTGTTTAATATCATAATATAGCTGTCTATTACTGCATCAATTAAAGCATACAAAAGATAATCACTTCCGCGTGTATAAAATTTATTAAAATTCTTATGTATCCTTTGCAGAACAATATTAAATTCGTCACAGTGATATTCTTCAAAAGTAATTAAAAAATTATCTTTATGTATAAAAGAAATCTGGTTATCCTGCATAGTGGCATTAATGCTTAATGAACGCATAATGATAAAATTATAGTCAAAAGTATCATCAAATTTAGGGTTGTGGTATGTTTCAAAAACATCTTCTAAAGTAAGGCTGTCAATATTAAATGGCTTTAATGTTTCTATAACCTTACTGCTGTCTGAAAGACCTGTTACTCTAATCCATGTAACAGATTTATCTTTATTATCATAATCTATAACATCACTTTCTTCTACTTTGTCATGCATAATTTTACAGCATGTAATATTAGTTTGGACTGGTGCAGTATCGCCTTCATAAATTATTGTGCCGGGTGCTGCACCTTTTGATTTTAAAAAAAGTTTTTTATCCATACTGCCTGCTCTCTTACTTTAACAATAATAAGTTAAAGTGATTTAAATAATATATAAAATTTACAATATGATTTATAGTAAAGTCTGATAATAAAGTTACAGACTGTAAAAGCAGGATAAATATATTTTATAACTTACTATTTAACCTTTGGTTTAGGGGTAAAATGCATACACTGACTGCCTGAGTTTTTAAATACTTCCATTGATGGTATTATTTTAGATTTAAACCCGATAGCCTTGCAGGCATAAGGTGTTGCAGGCTGCCAAGTAATCTGTAAATGTATGCAGTCAAAACAGTTTATTCGTTTTTGATTATTTTCTTTCATACTAGGTATATAAAATAGTTATAGAAAAATTGCAAGCAGTGAATTTGAACTACGAATAAATAATATAAAATCTCTGCTGTAATCAAAACAGCAGAGATATATTTGCACGGATTATTATAATTTAAAGAAAGATGCTTCTTCCTTTAACTGCATAGAAATTGTTTCAAGTTTTTCAACTTCTTTAACATTTTCCTGCATCATACTTTGAGTATTAGATGACATATCAGCCATTTCTGCTAAATATGTTTCAATAGTATGTATACCGTTTTCCTGTTCAGTAGAAGATGTGCTTACATCTTGAGCCATAGCAAGAGAATCGTTTGCCTGTGTTTGAATTTCACTTAATATTTCACTTGTAATACCTGCAAGCTCTAAGCCTTTTTCTACCTGCGGCAGGGTCTGCTCCATAGCAGATACCGCTATTTCTATTTCTTTTTGTATTTCAGTAATCATATTAGTAATTTGTGCAGTAGTGTCGCCTGTTCTTTCTGCAAGTTTTCTCACTTCGTCTGCAACAACTGCAAACCCTCTCCCGTGTTCACCTGCTCTTGCAGCTTCAATTGCAGCATTTAATGCAAGCAGGTTTGTCTGGTCTGCAACTTCTGCAATTAAGCCTGCACTGCCGCTGATTTCTGTTGATTTATCTTTAAGATTTCTAATTTTTTCAGCAGTTTCAAGCACTGTAGAGCTTACTTTATTAATAGCTTCGGTAGTATTATTCATAGCTTCATTGCCTTTTTTAGAAAGCTCTAATGTTTTTTCAGAATTATGCTCTGTCTGCCTTGCAATTTCTGCAATTTTTGCTGTGCCTGCACTTATTATTTTTATCTGGTCTACACTTCGCATAGATGCTGCATGCTGTTCTTCTGCTGCATGCTGTGCCTGATTTGAAGAATCTGCCACAACATGAGTGCTTTTGCCTAATTCATCAGCAGAATGCTGGATATTTTTAATAACATTTCTTAAATGTCCCTGCATAAATACAATGTGGGAAAGCATACTGTCTGCATTTTTTTTGTTAGTTTTAATTTCGCGGGATAAGTCACCTTGAGAAATTGCATTAAAGCTTTTTGAAGCATCCTGCGGGTCTCCACCTAAAAGTTTAACAAGGTATCTGATAATGAAAAATGCAATAGAAAAGCCAAGTATTAAAGCTATGAAAGAGTTTAATATCATCATAAGTTTAAAATTAGCAGTGCTTTTTGTAACTATTGGAGTTACTGCTTGATTTTTTGCTTCTTCTAAGTTAATAAATTCATTAATAAATTTTAACCAGTCTACAAATAATGGACGAACTTTACTTAATTTTTCCATCATTTCTATATTGCTGCCATTCTGTTTATCATCTATTATGCCTTGAATTAATGGCATAGCAGCAGTTTCTGTATTATTAATTTTATCTAAAATAGCTTTTTCTTCACTTGTAAGCATATTATTATTAACAAAATTTTCCATCATGCGTTTTTTTGCATCTACATAAAACTGTTCTTCAAAGCGTATTTCTTCAAGATACTTGTTTAATTCTGCCTGATTATTATCTGCAAGAACTACATCTCTAACAGAGATAGAGCGGTTATGCACAGAACCCCTGTAATCAATAGCTACTCTTTGTTTTGCTGAGTTTACATTATTAATTTCAGATAAATTTCTATCAATAAAGCTTATTCTATTGATTGAAAGAATGGATATACCTAATATAATTAAAACAAGAACACCATAGCCTGCACCAATTATATTAAATATACTAATTTGCAGTTTTTCATTATTCATACTCTGCTCCAAAGTAATATTAATTCATTACTATAAACAAGTAAAACAGATAAAAATAAAAAATAATCACTTGAAAATAGTAATGATTACTACTTACTATATTTACATATATAAGTCAAGGCAAAATATATTTATCTTATACAATAAAATACTTTTCTTATGTAAAAAAATAATGTATATATAAAATATTGAATTAAAGTTTTTATGCAGACAAACTGCCATATACAGACTTATATAAGGGTTATGAATGAATAATATAAAAAGAATTTCTTTTCAAGAAGGTGTTGACTTATACAACAATGCAGATATTTTAGAGCTTGGCAGAATGGCAGATAATATCCGCAGAGAAAAACACCCAGAAAATATTGTAACATTTGTTATAGATAGAAATATTAATTATACAAATATCTGCACATGTAAATGTAAATTTTGTGCCTTTTATAAAAATGAAAATGAAGAAGGCGGATATGTCATATCAAAAGAAGAGCTTGCACAGAAAATTCAGGAAACTCTTGATTTAGGCGGCTCACAGATTTTATTACAGGGCGGTCTGCATCCTGAATATCAAATTGATTTTTATGAAGATATGCTTAAATTTATGAAAACTTTTCCTGTTTGGCTGCATGCGTTTTCGCCGCCTGAAATACACCATATTGCAAAAAAAAGCGGTTTAACTGTTGCAGAAACTATAAAAAGGTTAAGGGCTGCAGGGCTTGATTCTATTCCCGGTGGTGGTGCTGAAATATTAGATGATGAAGCCAGAAAAAATGTAAGCCCTAATAAGATTAACTCTGCTGCATGGCTTTCTGTTATGGAAGAAGCTCATAAACAGGGGCTTAAAACTACAGCAACAATGATGTTTCGTAAGCAGGATGCGGCAGAGATAATTATTGGTCATTTTGATAAAATACGCTCACTGCAAGATAAAACAGGTGGTTTTACTGCTTTTATCCCTTGGCCGTTTCAGCCGGGAAACAGTGAATTAGATGATGATTCAGTTACTGCTATAGAGTATTTGCGGGTGCTTGCTCTTGCTAGAATTTATCTTGATAATATACCAAATATTCAAGTGTCATGGGTAACCCAAGGTGCAAAAGTTGCTCAAATTGGTCTGTTTTTTGGTGGTAATGATTTTGGCAGTGTTATGATAGAAGAAAATGTTGTCCGTGCAGCAGGTGCCAATTTCCGCCTTAAAACTGAAGAAATTAAACATATTATTAAAACAGCAGGGTTTATTCCTAAAATTCGTAATATGCAGTATGATATTATAGGAGAATAATATAAACTAAATTTATTATATGGAAGTGTCATTTGAGTGGGCCGTTATTAAGTGCTTTAATTAAAATTTCTGCAGAAATAAACTCCACTATGGAGCTTGATACTCTGCTGCCTGATATTATTAAAATCACGGGCGATTATCTAAAAGTCCGCAATGCTTCCATTATGCTTATTGACTGGGATACTCTTACAATTAACTGCTATACAGAAAACTCTCTGCACCATAACTTTTTATCTGTTAAACAAGGTATAATAGGTGATGTGGCAGGCTCAGGCACAGAATATATTGTCAATAAAAAATCTTCTTCAAAATCAAGCAAATCTTTTCTTGCACTGCCTTTAAAAGCTGGCAGTAAAATATTAGGTGTTTTTTACTTAACAGATAAAGAGAAAGACTATTTTAATGACAGTGATGTTAAAACAGCAAAATATATTGCTTCTCAGTGTGCTTTAGCAATAGAAAGGCATAATTTATATAATAAAATGAGAGCTAATGAAAACCTGCAGGCAATAGGGCTTTTAAAATCTTCTGTTGCTCATGATATGTCTAATTTATTAGCTATTGCAGATGTTTATCTTGGTCTTATGGAAGAAGAAGTTGATAAATCATCTGCAATGTATGAATATGTGAAAGCTGTTAAAAGAGAAATGAAATACATAACTATACTTGCAAAAGATATGCTTGATTTATCAAAAGATAAGTTAGTGGTTCACAAGACTAAATTTAAAGTAAGTGAACTTGTTAATGAATTAAAATTATACAGCGAAGCATTTTCTAAAGATTCTAATGCTAAATGTGAGTTTAGTATAAAATATGATGATGAAATAGTGGCAGATAAAAACAGGCTTTTCAGAGTATTCTTTAATCTGCTTAATAATGCAGGGGATGCTGCAAAAGAAAATGGCAGAATAGTTTTTTCTGTTAAAAAAACAGGCACAGATGTCAGCTTTTTAGTAGCAGATAATGGCAAAGGAATACGAAAGGAAGATATTTGCAAACTTTTTCAGCCGTTTTATACATCAGGAAAAATTAAAGGCACAGGTCTTGGTCTTTCAGTAGTTCATGACATTATAGAAGCACATAATGGCAGCATTCGTGTCCGCTCTATACTAGGCTTGTATACATGTTTTCTCATAAGGATACCAAAAGATGGATAAAATAACAGTCCAGGCAGAAAAGCCACAGGAAAGAGCAAAAGATATATGCAATAAAGTATATAACCTGCGTGCAGGCGAATATGAAATAGAAGGCGGCACAGAAGACAGGGCGACAGTAATCTTTAAGTGCGATAGTAAAATTGTCAATTCAAAAGTATATCTTACAACAGATGATGGTGCTTTTACTGGATTTCTTTTTATGTATCCAGCACTAAATGAAGGCACAACCCATACATTAGAAGAAATTCTTGATTATTTAGCTGGAGAAGAGATAGAAAATATTGATAAAAATCAAATCAGCAGCCTTTTCCAAAGATTTGCAAACGGGGAAGTTATTGAAAATGAAATTATTGCTTCAGGCATTCGTCCCACTGCGGGAAAAGATGCAGAAATAACTTTACACTTTGGCACTGCTGATAAAAAGCCAAAAATTAAAGATGGTAAAGTAGACTTTAAAAATCTTGATAATATAGTAATGGTAGAAAAAGGTGATGTACTTATCACTAAAAAACCAGCAATACATGGCAGCCGTGGAAGAAATATTAAAGGTGAAGAAGTTACTCCTATACCTGCAAAAGATATTGTTATACTTCCGGGAGATGGTGCAACAGTTAATGAAGCTGGAACAATCTTTTCTGCAACAACTGACGGCTATGTAGATTTTGGAAACAAGCGTCTTGGAGTATATCCTGTTTATATGGTAAAAGGCAATGTGGATTATTCCACAGGCAATATCAGATTTAATGGCTCTGTCCATGTAAAAGGCGATATTCTTTCAGGCTTTAAAATAGAAGCTGATAAGCATATATTAGTTGACGGCATTTGTCAGGACTGTGAAATTATTGCAAAAGGCAATGTTATTTTAAGAACAGGTATAAAATGCACAGGCTCTGGGCTTGTAAGAGCTGGCGGAACTGCTGTAATAGGATATGCAGAAAAAGCAAAAATATATGCAAGAGAAAGTATAGAAATAAGAAAATATGCTTTTAACTGCGAGCTTTTTGCAGGCACTAAAATAGATGCTATGAATGGTGATGGCATTATTGCAGGCGGGCTTATTAGAGCATTTCAGGATATTTCAGTAAAACAGCTTGGAACAAATGGAAACTCTAAATTTAATGTAATTATTGGTATGAAATACTACATAGAATTTGAACTTGAAAAACTTCGCAGAGAAAAAATAAGAATTGGAGAAACCATTGAAAGAGTAGATACTGCATTATCAAGATTTAATTTAAAAAGACCAAAAGTTGCAAACCATCCTAAAATTGTAAAAATGCTTGAAGTAAAAACATCATTAAGCGATTTGATTGATGAGCTTGATAAAAGAGCAGCTAAATTAATAGAAGAAAATAAAGCTAAATCCCCTAGAATGAAAGTAAAAAATAAAGTATTTGAAGGGGTTACAGTTATGTTTTATAATGTTGGTGCCGTTGTAAAAGAGCCTATGGAAAATATGGTATTTTACTATGATGAAAAATATGGCGAAGTTGCATGGATAAGCCTTAAAAATGCCAACGCACTTGATTAATATATAATAATGAGTAATAAAATGAAAAACAGTATAATTATCCGTGGTGCAAGACAGCACAATCTTAAAAATATAGATTTAGATATACCAAAAAATTCTCTTGTAGTAATAACCGGGGTCAGTGGCTCTGGTAAATCAACACTTGCTTTTGATACTCTTTATGCAGAAGGTCAAAGAAGATATGTGGAAAGTCTTTCTTCTTATGCAAGGCAGTTTTTAGAGCTTATGGAAAAACCAGATGTGGATTTAATAGAATATTTATCTCCAGCTATCAGCATAGAGCAGAAGTCAATAAGCAAAAATCCCCGTTCAACAGTTGGCACTATTACAGAAATATATGACTATATGCGTCTTTTATTTGCAAGGGTTGGCGATGTATTCTGCCCAATCTGTAATAAAAAAATACAGTCATACACAGTGCAGAAAATAGTTGATAATGTATTAGCTTATGGGGATGGTGCCAGAATAGAAATACTTGCACCAGTTATCAGAGGGAAAAAAGGCGAATTTAAAAAATATTTTAAAGATATGCTTAAAAATGGATTTGTGAGAGCATACCTTGACGGAGAAAGTGTCCGTCTTGAAGATGATATAGAGATAGATAAAAATGTTAAACACGATGTTTCTATTTCAGTAGACAGGATAGTTATAAAAAATGATGTATCTAGAAGAATAACAGATTCCATAGAGATAGCTTTAAGAAATGCAGATGGATTAGTTGAAATATTATGCAATGGAGAAAAAACTCTTTACAGTGAAAAATTTGCATGTATTGACTGCGGTATAAGTATAGCAGAAGTAGAGCCTAGAATATTTTCTTTTAATAATCCTTTTGGAGCCTGTCCTGCATGCGAAGGCATAGGAGAACGCTCAGTATTTGATGAAGATGCTGTTATCCCTGATAAATCAAAAAGTATAAGAGATGGTGCCGTAAAAGTATGGGAGCAGTATGACAACTTCCATTTCTATAATATATTAAATGCACTTTCAGCAAAATATAATGTAGATTTAAACATTCCATGGCAGAAACTTTCACAAAAACATAAAGATATTATACTTCATGGAGTGGATGAACCTTTAGAACTTTTTACATTTAAAGGGGATAAAAAAGTTTTTTATGAAAAACATTTTCACGGTGTTTTTGGCGAGCTGCAGCAGATGTTATCATCAGGCATAATCAGTGAAATAGAAACTGCTAAAAAATATATGACATTTCGCCCATGTGAAAAATGTGGCGGCACAAGGCTTAAAAGTGAAAGCCTTTCTGTTAGAATTAATGGGCTTAATATTGCAGAAGCTGCTAAATTTAATATTAAGCAGGCAATAGGTTTCTTTTCTAAACTGGAATTTGACGGCTTTAAAAAAGAAGTGGCAGATAAGATTATTAGAGAAATATTAAGGCGTCTTAATTTTCTTAATGATGTAGGCATAGATTATATTACAATGGATAGGAAAGCATCTACCTTATCAGGTGGTGAAGCTCAAAGAATAAGGCTTGCAACACAGATTGGCTCAGGGCTTACTGGTGTGCTTTATGTTCTTGATGAGCCATCTATCGGTCTGCATCAGAGAGATAATGATATGCTTATAGCCACTCTTAAAAATTTAAGAGATATAGGCAATAGTGTAATCGTTGTTGAGCATGATGAAGATACTATTATGCAGTGCGACCAGATTATAGATATGGGAGTAGGAGCAGGCAGAAAAGGCGGGGAAGTAGTATTTCAAGGCACGCCAAAAGAATTAATGCATTCAGAGCAATCATTAACAGGCGGGTATCTTTCTGGCAGACTTAATATTGAGGTGCCAAAAGAAAGACTGAAAGTTGATAAAACTAAAATTATCTCTATAAAAGGAGCAAAAGAGCATAACTTAAAAAATATAAATGTAGATATTCCTCTTGGTTTAATCACATGTGTTACAGGTGTCAGCGGCTCAGGTAAATCCACATTAATATTAAATATATTATACCCAGAGCTTATGCGGCAGCTTTATGGTTCTACATATAAAGCAGGCGAGCATAAAGCGGTAACTGGTGTATCTTTTATTGATAAAGTTATAGATATAGACCAGACCCCAATAGGCAGAACACCGCGAAGCAACCCTGTTACTTATACAGATATATTTAAGGATATAAGAGAGCTTTTTGCAGTTATACCAGAAGCTAAAATGCGGGGATATAATGCTGGCAGATTCAGCTTTAATAAAAAAGGCGGCAGATGTGAAATATGTCAGGGGGAAGGATATATTGAAATAGAAATGCACTTTCTGCCAGATATGTTTGTAAAATGTGATGCCTGCAACGGCTCAAGATATAATAGAGATACACTTGATATTACATATAAAAATAAAAATATTGCAGAATGTCTTAATATGACAGTAAACCAGTCAGTAGAGTTTTTTGATAATATTCCAAAACTGAAAGCAAAGCTGGAAGTATTAAGAGATGTGGGGTTAGGCTATATTAAGCTTGGTCAGCCAGCTACAACATTATCTGGTGGTGAAGCTCAAAGGGTAAAACTTGCAAAAGAGTTAATGAAACGCTCAACAGGCAAAACATTATATCTTTTTGATGAGCCAACAACAGGTCTTCATTTTGATGATATTAATAAACTTGTTAAAATATTCCAAAGACTGCGGGATAACGGCAACAGTATAGTTATTATTGAGCATAATCTTGATGTCATAAAATGTGCTGATTATATAATAGATTTAGGTCCAGAAGGCGGTGACGGCGGCGGAGAAATTGTTTTTGCAGGAACACCTGAAGATTGTGTAAAATGTAAAAAATCGTATACTGGTAAATATCTAAAAAGCAAGCTGAAATAAAGTTTGTTAATATAATCATATATTTAAGGTGTAGGCAGATATGGCAGAAAATCAGGACGGAGCAGAAAAGAGCGAAGAAGCCACTTCCAAGAAAAAGGAAGATGCCAGAAAAGAAGGAAATGTCGCTAAAAGTATGGACTTATCTTCTGGTGTGCTGCTTGTAGCTGCAGTTGCAGCTATGTATGTTTATGTGCCATATATGCTTGATAATTTTGAAAATCTTGTAGAAGAATTTTTTAAATTTAATAATTTTACTATCACTAAAGAATCAGCTTCTGATTTATTTATATTTTCCATTCAGTTTATGGCAAAAACAGCACTTCCTATATTTGCTCTTTTATTTGTCCTTGCAATAGGAATAAATGCTTATCAGGTAGGGTTTTATATTTCAACAAAAGCAATAGAGCCAAAATTTAACAAGCTTAATTTCTTTGCTAATTTTATGAAAACATTTTTTAATAAACGCAAAGTTGTAGAGCTTATAAAATCGCTTTTAAAAATCTTTGTGCTTACTGCTTATGCCTGGTATCTGGTTCATAATGAGATTGATACTATTGTCAGAATGACTGATGCAGATTACAGAGACCTTATGGTATATCTTGGTCATTTAGTTTTTGATGTTGCTATTCGTATTGCTGCATTAGTGCTTGTAATAGGTATAGCAGACTATGCTTATCAAAAATGGCAGCATAATGAAGATTTAAAAATGACAAAGCAGGAAATAAAAGAAGAATATAAGCAGATGGAAGGGGACCCTATTGTAAAAAACCGTATCAGGCAGGCTCAAAGAGATGCCGCAAGACAGAGAATGATGGAAGAAGTCCCTAAATCAGATGTGGTTATAACAAACCCTACTCACTATGCTGTTGCCATAAGGTATGATATGGATGTAGACAGAGCACCAAAAGTTGTGGCAAAAGGACAGCGGCTTATGGCATTGAAAATAAAAGAGATTGCCCGTGCCAGTGGTGTAAAGATAGTGGAAGACCCGCCACTTGCTAGAACATTATATAATTCTGTAGAAGTTGATGAAGAAATACCAGAAACACTTTATAAAACTCTGGCACAAATTCTTATGACACTTGATAAGTTTAGAAAAAGATAATATTTTTTTATAGATTTTGCATATATTTATGCAAGGCATCTATTTTAAACAGATTAACAGCAATTTTTTGTTGACATTATTATCTTAATTATCTTATTATTTTATACAGTAAAATAAATGTTTTTATAGTCCTGTCAAAAAGTATATAAAAAAATATCTGTATTTTACAAAGGAGAAATCTATGAATAAAATCCATCTATCATTAAGAGCAAAACTCTTAATAGTATCTGCTGCGGCATTAATTATGACAGTATTAGTCTTAATCTCTTTTAATTATTTCAGTATGCATACAAACTTTATGAATCTCTATAAAAGTATTCAAAACAGAGTAACAGATAATATTGCTGCAATATTAGGTAAAGATTTTGATGGATATACAAGTGGAATTACTATGCTTGCAAAATCAATGAATGGATCAACTCCTGAATATTTAGTAAGAAGATATAAAACTGCTTTTGAAGAAACTAAAAATACACTTGGCGTATCAAACATTATGGCAGCATTTGATGACGGCACATTTTATTCTGTTAATGATTTAAAACTTGGAGCAGATTATGACCATAGAGTCAGGGACTGGTATAAAAATGGCTTAAACTATAATGGTGTCTTTGTTTCAAAAGCATATACTGACCAGGTTCGTCCAGATGTGCTGTGTATTACAATTAGCCATCCCATAACAGCAGAAAATGGTGTTAAAGGGCTTATTACTTTTGATGTATATCTTGATTTTACTGAACTTTATAAAAAAATGGCAAATTCAGCTGTTGAAGGAAAGTTTTATTTAGTGGAAAGTGATACAAGAATTATTTCTGCAAGTGAAAGTGACATATTAACAAAAAGGGCTGACAGTGTATTTGCTAAAGAATTAGGCGACTTTCTTAAAGGTGTTATAAATGGCTCTGTATCTTCAGACAGTTATGTATCTTATATAAGCCGCTCTGGTGACACCCGTATGGCAACAGTTTATAAAATTCCTGATTATGATTTATATATATTTTATACAATAAGCAGCAGCCTTGTTACAAAGCAGATTAGAACTGTTGCTCTGAAAAGCACTGTTTTTGGGCTTATTCTTTTAGCAGTATCACTTTTTATAGTGCTTTTTATATTAAGAATATCACTTAATTCTTTAACAGTATTTCAGCAGCAGATAACAAAAGCTGCAGAGGGAAGAGATTTAACCACTCGTATTGAAGCAAAAACTGATGATGAGTTAGGTCAGATAGCTAAAGGTGTAAATATATTTATCGCTTCTATGGAAAGTGTTATAAAAGAAGTAAGAGATTCTGTTGAAGAAGTAGCTTCTTCTAATAATCAGCTTGCAGCAACTATGGAAGAATTATCAACAACTTTTGATAATCAGGCACACCAGGTATCAGAAATGGTTGACGGCATGGGTCAGATAAGTAATATTTCTAAAAATACAAGTAATGCACTTGAAACAAATATGCAGTTTTTAGAAACTACTGCTGATAATACAAGAAAAGAAGCTGAAAATTTAGATGATGTAAGCTGTGATATGGGTGATATTGAAAAAGATACAATATCATTATCAGAGACTATCCGCCACTTATCAGAAAGCTCTGCACAGATAGGTAATATCTTAAATGTTATTAATGATATAGCTAACCAGACTAACCTGCTTGCATTAAATGCAGCGATAGAAGCAGCAAGGGCAGGGGAAGCAGGCAGAGGGTTTGCAGTTGTTGCAGATGAAGTGAGAAAACTTGCAGAAAGAACTCAGCATGCAATAGGAGAAGTAGAAACTATTATTAATGAATTATCAAAAGATTCTGAAAATGCATCTAATGCAATGAATAAATCAGTAACAAGTGTGCAGGAAGGTGCTTCTAATATTCAAAGTGTTACTGGAGAAATCAAAAGAGCAGTTGAAGATGTTACTAATCTTTATAATGATATGAAGCCTATTTCTCAGTCAGTATCAGACCAGTATGTTACAATCCAGTCAGTTGTTGATAATGCACAGGTAGTTGCAGCAGGTATTGAAGAAAGCAATGCGGCAGTAAATGAAGTGAATAATACTGTAAGCCATTTGCAGCAAAGAACAGAAAGACTGAAAAACTTAATAGAACAGTTTAAAGTTTAAAAATATTTATATAAATATTTTTGAGCTTTAATATAAACATATAAAATTTTAAATGATATTTTTATAAGTCTATAAAAACCTGTATATTTTAAATATACAGGTTTTTTATTAACTTAGACTTACCAAAAATTTTTAATAAATTCATTGTATTTTTATTCACCTGTTACAATAGTGGTTTCTTTAACATATAAACCTAAAACAGAGCTTCTTTTCTTATCAACTGTTTTAATGGCTTTAATACCACCTTGTCTGGCTGCTTCATCTATGGAACAGTTACCAGCAGCTACAATTCCAAGAACATTAATACAAGATGCTTCTCCTTTTTTACTTCCTTGAGCAGCATTTGTAGCATTGACAGGTTCTGTAACACCTGTGTATAACCAGCCATTCATACCAGTTGCAGCACATCCTGATATAGAAGCTGCAAATAGAATTAATAAAACGATTTTTTTCATACAACATTTCTCCCAATTATTTAGTGCAGCTGCATTATAAACGGGGGGGATTTGTCAATAGTTTTTTAAAATATTAAGAATTATATTTTTTGGCATATTGTTTGCTAATGAAAAGATGGGTAGAGAAACAATCTCGACTGGGAGATGGAGCTCTCGTGTCAAGCGGACAGGATGTCCGCTATTTTTTTAATATAAACTAATTAACTGTGAGCCTGCTTCTATGTTATACTGAGCCTAAAAGGCGAAGTATCTAAAAAAGCATATAACTTAAATGTATTATACATCACTGTAATATAAATAATTTAGATTTTTCGCCTTTAAAAAATCAGGCTCAAAATGACTTAATTGTAATATTTTTATTTTTCAGCGTTTCCACAGCACAATGTCTATTCTGAGCATAGCGAAGAAGCTAAATTTATCCTTATAATTTCAGTGTTTTATAATATTCTTTTAAGTCATTTAATGTAATATCATTCCATTTATCAAGGTTATTATTCCTTATTAAATCCTTTGCTGCTAAAAATGCAAGGCTTCTAGCAGTAACAGTATAATATGGATTTTCTACAACCTTTATATTATTAGAATAGCTTAAAGATCTTAATAATTTTTTTGTTTTATAGAAAATTGTTTTTATTTTAAGCATTTTATTATTTTTATCCTGCAGCACAACACCTTCAATATCCATATCTAAACTGTTATTATAATATTCAGCAGTTTTTAATAAGTCTTCTTCATTATAAATTGTATCAAGCAGTTCTTTTTTATTAAAAAGGTTTCCTGCCAAGCCATTTTTATAAACTAAATCTTCACTATTTTCTACTATATCAAGCAGCACTATTTCTGATTTTTCAGCTTTTATTGGGTGTTCATTATCTTTTATATGGATACATTCAAAAAGAAATGTTACATTATGCTTTTTGCTTATTTCTTTTATATATTCTTTCTGCTCATTATTTAATAATTCTTCAATATATCTATTATATTTTTTTCCATAAGCTATTGATTTTGTAGCATATTCTAAATCTTTTGTTGTTTTGTTATAAAATACAATACCTAAAAAACCATTATATTTTTTATAAACATAAACAGGATATTCTATATCTTTTACCCAGTTTTCTATTTTTGTATCTTCTTTTTCACCTATATTAAAAAATTTAATATATCCCCTGCCTGCTATTTCGCTGCTGTCTATATATTTATATAATCCACGGGCTTTGATTGTTATATCATTCCATATTCTTTTATGGAAAACATTTCTGGTAAAGTTTATAGATTTTATATTATGTTCTTTAAACTCTTTTTCCTGTATTATATTTTTTAGATTATTTTCTATTTTTTTATTTTTCTTAGCAGGGTTGTCATACATTTTTACTGCTTTATCTTTTAATGAAAATACTATAAGCGGGTCGCCATATTCAATATTACATTCAAGGCAGTAAGCATTATCATTAATTTTTATGCCATTTTCCAGTTTGTCAGGAAAACAATTTCTATGCCCAAAAATCTGTATAATATCAGGATGGTTTGCCTGCCAGATACCAGCAACTTTTATATAGCTTTCATAAGTATCATTATCTTCTTTATAACCATAAGTTTTTTTGCCGTTTAAAAAGCAGGCTGGAAAATGATTATCCATATATTCAATGCCTGCATGATTTAAAAAATATTTCTGTCCGTTAAATTCAAAATAAATATAGTCTTTTACAGTATTAGAGATTTTTCTAATAGATTTTTTCATATTTTCAATTTCTTTTTCACTTTTCTTTTTCTCTATTTCTTCAATAGTTTTTTTAAAATTATTACCACCGTATGGTTTATCAAAAGCCCAGTAAAAAAGTCTTAAATCATGGTTACCCATTATAAGATATACATTTTTAAGAGAAGCAAGCCATATTAATGCTTCTATCATTGATACATTATTTTCGCCTCTGTCAATATAGTCACCTAAAAATATATATGCCTTTTTAGTATCCTGCAGCATATCATTATCTTCTAAAAATTTGGAAAATACAGTATAGCTTCCATGTATATCAGGTATAACAGTTATATCTTCATACTGTTTAAATGTTTCCTGCTGTAGATAAAAAGTATCCCATTTGGCAACAGCAGAATATAAATCTGTTTCATAATCTTTATGTTTTTTCTTAAATTCAATAAGCCGTGCCTGATATTTTATTAATACATCATAAGATATGCTGTTATTATATTTCCTTGAACGAATATTATTATAACATTCATCAATGCTGTATTTATCATATACAACATAAACTACCCTGTATCTATATGCTTTTGCCATATCTAATATATTGTTTATATTATAAAGCCCAGTAGTATCTAAAATAGTTGTCTGCCCATATATCATTCTGTTTTCAAGCATCTGCATAAGCTGCTCAAAAACTATGCTGTCATAGAAACTGTCAATATTACTGCTTTTATCAATATAAGGAAATAATGTGCCGTTCATAATACGCAGAGTATCTGCAGAAATAGTTAAATGTTCTAAATTCAGTCTTTTAATATCATAACTTTTTCCAGAACCGGGAATACCTGTAAGCATAAAAAGTATTTGCATAAATCACCTTTTTTATATGATAAAATGTGTATAATATAAAAAGCAATAGCACAAATGACTAAAAAAATAAAGAAAAGATTAAAAACACATCTGTATAATTATGCCTTTCTGTTTATAATATTAATTACAAGTAATTATTGTGTTTCTATGCTAAAATACATTCAAAAAAATATGTTTTTTATAAATATTTTTAATTGACAACAGCTTTTATCAGTATTATATAAATCTCTTGTTTAAAAATATAGTGAGGTAGTATGAAAACTGCAGACATTAAAGAATTAAGTAATTTTTTACTTGATTATGCTGTTATGTTAATGCGTTCAGGAGCAAATACTGAAAGAACTGTCCGCAATGTTACAAGGATAAGTAAATCCTTTGGCTATGAAGCAGCCATAGCAATCTTTCAAAGAAATATTACAATGACTATTAAAGATACAGCAGATACTTCTAAGGGATGCACTTCTGTAAAGCAGCAGATGCAGCCCCATTTAAGCTTAAGCATAGTAAATGATTTAAGTGCATTAAGCTGGCAGTCATTTGATACTAATATGTCTTTAAAAGAAGTGAAAGAAAGGTATAGTGAAATTGTGTCAAAGGCACATTCATCTAATTTTATAGTATTGCTTTTTGCATCATTTGCCATTGCTGCATTTTGTGAGCTTTTTGGCGGTGATTATTATGCTATGCTTATAGTTTTTCTTTCTACACTTGTGGCTTTTTCTTTAAGACTTTTTCTGCTTAAATTAAAATTTGATGTAAGAGCTATGATAACAGCTGTTTCATTTACTGCATCGTTTACTGCATATTTAATTGGAACATTTCTTATATCTACAAATACATTAAATGTAGCAGTATCTACAAGTGTATTATTTTTAATACCCGGAGTTCATATAATAAATTCTGTTACAGATATACTTGACGGCCATGTTATGACAGGTATAGCAAGGGCAGTAAGCTCTATAATACTGGTTATATGTATAGCAATAGGTCTTTATGCAACATTATCTTTAACAAACTGGTTATTTTTATGATACATACAATATTATACTCATTAAATGAAGCACTTTTTGCAGCCATTGCTGCTGTTGGTTTTGCATTAATCAGCGACCCGCCTAAAAGGCTTATTATATATACAGCCATTTTGGCAGCAGCTGGCAGAGGATGCAGATATTTTTTAATAACACATTATGGGATAGGAATATCAACATCTACATTAATTGCAGCTGTTATAATAGGCTTTTTAGGGCTTTATATGGCTAATAAATTAAGATGCTCTATGGAAGTTATTTCATTTCCTGCACTTCTTCCTATGATACCGGGACTTTATGCTTATGAAACTATTTTATCCATAGTAAAATACAGTCAGGCATCAACTATTATTGCCAAACAGGAAATACTTATAAATATTTTTGATAACGGTATTACTGCATTGTTTATTATTACCGCACTGGCAGTAGGGGTTACTATCCCTCTTTTAATTTTCTATGAAAAATCATTTACAATGACAAGGAAAAAGAAAGAGAAATAATCTTTATTATTTTGGCACATCTCTTGCTAATAAATAAGCAAGTGAATTTAAAAGTGGCATTTGTATTGCTTACTAAAAAGTAAGAGGTGTGAAATGATAGGGATTTTTGATAAAACAAAAGTAAATGATTTAAACTTTGCTCTTGATACTTTATCAGTAAAAAACAACGGTATATCAAGAAACATTGCAAATCAGGATACTCCAAAATATAAAGCTGTTAAACTTGTTTTCAGTGAAGTTATGGAAGAGTATTACTCTAATGCAAATAATCCTGTATCACTTAAACGCACTAATTCAATGCACATGCCATTAGGTGACGAAGAATTAGACCCTAGGACATTAGTTCGTTTCCAAAATAACCCATCTATAAAAAATGACGGAAACGATGTTAATCTGGATTATGAAATGAGCCAGCAGGCAGAAGCAGAGTTAAGATATAAACTGCTTTCTCAAATAGCCGGCAAAAAAGTAACAGGTCTTGTTGAATTAACAAGAACACAGGCTCAGTAAGAAGTGAGAGGTAGAAAATGAGTTATTTTGATGTATTAGATGTGGCAGCCACAGGGCTTTCTGCACAAAGAATAAGAATGAGTGTATTATCTTCAAATATGGCAAATGCTAACACTACACGCACAGAAGACGGCGGACCATACAGGAAGAAAAATGTTATATTTAAACAAGTTTTAACAGGCGAGCATAAAGGCGGTGTTCAGGTGGATAAAATATATGAAGATACTAAACCACCTCGTTTGCAGTATGACCCAACCCATCCAGATGCAAACGAAGAAGGTTATGTTGCTATGCCTAACATAAGCCCTGTTGAAGAAATGGTAAACCTTTTAGAAGCAGCAAGAGCTTATGAATCAAACTTAACTATTTTGCAGTCAGCTAAACAATTATCTAATGCTGCACTGGAAATTGGACGACAATAATATAAGGAAATTTTTTCCTGATATTTAAAAACAGGAATTTTATACCATTTATATGTGGTAAAATTTTCCTGATATAGATTTATGTTGATAAGTAATTAAAAAGATTGTATATTATATATAGAAAGATAGGAGCAGAAAATGGCTGATATTAATAAACTGGATATTTTACTTCCAAACAGTCTTGAAACAAATTACAGCTCTACACAGCAGCCTTCTGTTGTGGAAGGGGACAGTTTCTCTGATATTTTGAAAACAGCACTTAATAATGTGGATTCTGCTCAGCATAATGCAACAGCAGCTATTCAGCAGGCACTTAATGGTGAAAATACTGATGTGCATGATACAATGATAGCTATGCAGAAAGCTGATACATCACTTAAAATGATGATGGAAGTCCGTAATAAATTATTATCTGCTTATCAAGAAGTTATTAAAACTCAAGTGTAGTATATAAATTTTTGCTGCACTTGATTTTCTTATCCCTTTTGTAGTATGCTGTCTTTTAACAGTGTAACTGTATAGTTACTATCTTTATATAAAAAAATAATAATGTCTTTATAAATACTTAGGTGAAAATATTGGATAAAAAATATAACTCTGAAAAAGAAAAAGTATCCTCATTGAAATTATTATGGAATTTTCTGCCTTTAAATATTAAAAGGTTTGCTGTGGTTGTTTTTATTGTTTTAATATGTTCTTCTTTTTTTGCAATATTTTTTGCAGGTGATGCAGTTAGTGAATTAAGGTCTATAAGCAGGCAGATAGATAATTATACAAAATAGTATTTGTCTTATATAAAGTTCTGCATTTATTTTAATGATATAATATAATGTGGAAGTTTTTACTGCTATTATAACAGTATATGGTTAAATTTAAAAAAAATACTTGTAACTGTTAAAGAAATTTTATATATTGCAGTATATGTCACTATATTTGTGCATAGTGTAATTTTATATATAGTATAGGAGCGACCATATATGGCGGTGCGTAATTTATCCACACAGTTTTTAGATATCTGGGCAAAGCTTACAACACTTCAAAAAGTGGCGATTGGTGCTGCATCTGTTGCAGTGATTGCTGCTGTTACTGTTCTGCTTATCTGGGCTAATAAGCCAGCTTATAAACCACTTTATACTGATATGACTCAGGAAGATGTTCAGGCAGTCAGTAACAAGTTACGCCAGCAGACTGTTCCTTTTAGAGTAAACGGCACATCTATAGAAGTTCCACAAGAAAATGTATATAATGCTAGAATGATGCTTGCAGAGCAGGGGCTGCCAAAAACTCCACCTGCTGCTGGATTTGAGCTTTTTGATAAATCAAGTTTTGGTAAAACTGAATTTATGCAGAATGTAGACTATCAAAGAGCATTGCAGGGCGAATTAAGCAACACTATCGCTGCAATGGATAAAGTTTTAGAAGCAAAAGTCCATTTAAGCATCCCAAAAGAAAGGCTTTTTATTTCAGAAGAGCAGCAGGCAAAAGCATCTGTTGCATTAAAATTAAGGCAGGGGCAGGTTTTAAGCGAAGATGAAGTCCGCTCTATCAGCCATTTAGTTGCAGCAGCTGTAAAAGGGCTTGAGCCAAAAAATATTCAGGTGGTTGATACTGCTGGTAACCTGCTTAGTGCTTTTATGACAGAGGCAAATGAGCCATACAGACTTACTCAAAATCAAATAGCTTATGAAAGAGACCAGGAAAAATATATGGAAGACAGGCTTAAAAATGCACTTCTTCCTATGCTTGGTGCAGATAATCCTTTTATTGTCCGTGTAAGTGTTGCTATGGATTTCTCTCAAAGAGAAGTTATTAGTGAAAAATTTGGCGAAACACCAGTGACCCGTTCCCAAAGAACATTAGAGATTAATTCAAGGCAGACTGGTAAAGGTCCGCAGGGCATTCCCGGTGTTGAATCAAACCTTGCAGAGCCTGATATATTAGTAGATGGTATAGTCAGTGAATACAGCAAAACTGATGAAACAACTAATTATGAAATAGATAAAACGGTTACAAGGGAAAATAAAGTTGGTGGTGAGATAAAAAGGCTCACGGTTGCAGTAGTTGTAGACGATAGACAAACTATAGAGACAGTAGACGGTGCAAGACAGCTTGTGCGTAAACCTTGGACAGAAGATGAAATGACAAAACTCCGTGCTGCTGTTGCAGCTGCCGTTGGATATGATGCAGGCAGGACAGATGTTATTGAAGTAACAAATATATCTTTTGATACTACAAAAGATGAAATAGATTTAATGGCAGAAGAGAGTGCTAAGCGTATGGAAATGATAAAACAAATCGCATCTTATGTAAGTGCTGTTGTAATTATTTTTATGTTTTGGCTGCTTATTTTACGACCTATCTTTAAAAGGCTTGATAAATCTAGAGAAATTGATGAAGAAATGCTCGGAGAATCTGCTCTTGATGCTCAAATGTCAGGGCTTGATATTTCTGTTGGCGATGAAAGTGGTTTCCCTAAATCTGTTGAAGAATTAGAGCGTGAAATAGAGGCAGAGTTAGAAGAATCTACCCCTATTGATGTTGAAGCAGTAAAATCTAAAGTGATGTTGAAGAAAATTGAAGAACAGGCAAATGAGGACCCTGAGATGATAGCAAACTTAGTAAAAGCTATGATTAAAAGCGGTGGTAATCAAGGGGGAAGTAACTAATGGCTAAAGAAGATACAGCTGCCATGATGGCTGCCCTTACGGGCTTGCAGACATCACAGGGTATGAAAAAAGCTGCTATTTTAATGGTTGCATTAGGTGAAGAAATATCTTCTAAAGTTATGGCATTTCTTGATGATGAAGAAGTTTCTGATTTATCAAAAGAGATAGCTTTAACAAGGGTTGTCCCACCTGAGCAGATAGATGAAGTTGTAGAAGAATTTTACAACATGATGCTTGCGAAAAAATTTATTTCCAAAGGCGGTTTAGAGTATGCTAAATCTATCCTTGTTAAATCATTAGGACCAGAACGGGCAAGGAAGATTATTGACAGGCTTACTAAAATGCTTGAACAGTCATCTGGTTTTGAATTTTTAACTAAGATTGACCCTAAACAGCTCGCAAAATTTATTATGAATGAGCACCCGCAGACTATCGCTTTAATTCTTGCCCATTTAGACCCATCTCATGCAGCAGAATCTATGGCACAGCTGCCAGAAGATTTAAAAGCAGAAGTAGCTGTAAGAATTGCAAATCTGCAGGATATTTCTCCTGCTGTAGTTAAAACACTTTCAAAAGTATTAGAAGAAAGGTTTGAAGCCTTATCATCATATAATGTTGAAGTTGGTGGTGTGAAATCTGTTGCAGAGATATTTAACCGTATGGACAGGGTTGCAAGTAAAACTACTCTTGACAGATTAGAAAAAGATGCTCCAGAATTAGTTGCAAAAATCAGAGATATGATGTTTGTATTTGATGATATTAAAGTGCTTGGAACAGCAGCTATTCAGGAAATACTTAAAAAAGCTGATAAGAAAGTGCTTACATTTGCTCTTAAAGGAGCTGATGAAGATACTAAGAAAAAATTCTTTGAAAATATGTCTAAGCGTGCTATGGAAACCATGCAGGAAGAAATGGACTATATGGGACCTGTCCGCTTGAAAGATGTTGAAAAAGCTCAGCATGAGATTGTTGCTATCGTTAGGGAGCTTGATGAAGAAGGTGTTATTAGTATTGGTGGCGGTGAAGAAGAGCAGTTTGTTTAATTTATATATAAAATATTTTATAAAATTTATTATTGCAGGCAGGTTATTTGTCTGCAATAATTTTATAAAGAGCAGGCTTTTATTATGCTTTTTAAAGTTTGCAGGATAGGAAGTATTATTTAACTTTTTAAAATTTTAGACTAATATATAGTTTTAATTTTTCTATTAATTATGGAGCAGTTATGTCATCAAAAGTTATCAAAGAGGACAGGTCAGAGGGTGTATTTAAGATGAGAGAGTTTGCCACAGTTGAGCGTGGTGAAAGAGATTATAATTTACGCTCTTTTGCTGATGATGAAGAATTATCAGTGCAGGATATGTTTAGTGATACTGGTGAAGATGAGCCTGACACAATAGAAGAATATGAAGATGAAATTACAGAAAAGGATTACTGGCCTCCGTCCCGTCTTGCAAAGGCAGAAGACGGTATTGTTGGCGAAAAAGTAGACCTGCCTGCTGGAAAACTGGGACAGGGCTTTGTAGAAGCACCAATGTTTTCTGACGGGTTTGATAATGAGCCAAAATCTCAGGCAGTTGTGCATTCAAGAAATACTGAAAGAGAAGAAGATGATTTGCCAGCAGAAGATATTCCTTTAATGCAGAAAGTATCTGATGATAATATGCCGCATATAGAAAATAGTGGAAGCAGTATAGTTTTAAATGATGAATTTATTCCTAATCCTGAAATGTCGCCATTAATCAGTGAAAGTGAGCTTGCAGCACTGAAAAATGAACTTACATCATATAAAGAGCAGATTGAAAGCTATAAAGCACATGCAGAAGAAATGGAAGCATTAAAGCTGACTGTTGAAAAAGCATTAATGGAGCGGGATAAACAGCTTGATACAGCTAATGCAGAGCTTGAAACATTAAAAAATACAATGCCTGAGCAGCTTGCAGCAGCAAAAGAAGAAGGCAGGCAGGAAGGATTTGAGCAGGCTCGTGTAGAGTTTGAAAAACAATATGAAGCAGAAAAATCTGATTATATGGCAAAACTTGATGTATTTTATCAAGATGCACTTTCAAAAATAGAAGAAGTAAAATCAGCAGTTGATGCAATAGATGAGCAGATACCTGCAACAGTTATAGGTTTTGTAAAAACATTGATAGGGCAGGAAAGAAAAATAAATGACAGTTTTGCACTAAATATTATAAAGCAGAATTTATCAAGATTACATGAGTTTAGAGATATAAAATTTAAAGTAAATCCAGAAGATGTGGAAATAACTAAGGCAGGGCTTCCTGATTATGAAGTGATAGGGGATGTTTCTGTTGCAAAAGGAGCAGTTATTGTTGATTCTAAATCTGGCGAAATTGCTTTAAATGTAGATACTATGATTAATGATTTGGAAAAAGAAATAAATGCGCAACTTACAGCTGCTAAAAGCAGTCAAACCTAAAACTAAAATAATACTTACAGGCAGAGTTACTAAAATCGCGGGGCTTGTAGTAGAAGCTGATGGACCATTAATAAGTATTGGCAGCCGCTGCACTATTAGAACTGTTACAGGCACAGATATATATGCTGAAATCATAGGCTTTCGTGATGACAGAGTTGTGCTTATGCCTTATGGTGAAAATGAGGGTATTGCACCCGGAAGTATTGTAAGTGAAGTAAGCGACGGCAATAAAGTATTTGTAGGTGAAAGCCTTTTAGGCAGAGTTCTTGACGGATTTGGAAACCCTATGGATGGAAAAGGTCCCTTAATAGATGTGCATCCTGTTCCTATTAGTGCTGCACCGCCGCCGCCATTATTAAGGCGTGTTATTAAAACACCAATATCTACGGGGGTAAAAGCAATAGATGGTCTTTTAACATCAGGCAGCGGTCAGCGTGTTGGTATATTTGCAGGTTCTGGTGTTGGTAAAAGTGTGCTTTTAGGTATGATAGCAAGAAATACAAGTGCACAGGTAAATGTTATTGCATTAATTGGTGAACGGGGCAGAGAAGTAAGAGAGTTTATAGAGAGAGATTTAGGGGAAGAGGGTTTAAAACGAAGTGTTGTAGTTGTTGCAACCAGTGACCAGTCTGCCTTGGTGAGAAGACTTGGAGCATTTGTATCTACTGCAATAGCAGAATATTTTAGAGATAAAGGCAAAGAAGTTATGCTTATGATGGATAGTGTAACCCGCTTTGCTATGGCTCAAAGGGAGATAGGCTTAACAGTTGGCGAGCCTCCTACATCAAAAGGCTATACACCTTCAGTTTTTGGTCTTTTGCCTAAACTTTTAGAAAGAGCAGGCACAACAGAGGGTGAAGGCTCTATTACAGGGCTTTACACAGTTTTATCAGAGGGTGATGATATGAATGACCCTATTGCAGATACTGTCCGCTCTATTATTGATGGTCATATTGTTTTAGATAGAAGTCTGGGAGCAAAAAATCATTTTCCTGCAATAAATGTAATGGTGAGTGCGTCGCGTCTTATGACAGAAGTTGCTTCCCATGAGCATATTGCAATGGCTGGTAAAATCCGCGATTTAATAGCTACATATAGAGAAGCAGAAGATTTAATTAATATTGGTGCATATTCCAAAGGCTCTAATCCTAAAATTGATGAGGCAATAGCGAAAAATAATGCAGTAAACAGCTTTTTAAAACAGGGTAAAAATGAAAAATTTACTATGGAAGAAACACTTGGCATTATGCAGTCAATATCTGGAAAAGTATAAAATAATATATGAATAAAAAATTTAAACTTGAAAAAGTATTAGAATTAAGAGAAAAAGCCCTTGAAAGAGAAAAAATAACATTGGCAGATTTACAGTTAAAAGAAAAGCAGGCTTATGAAGAGATGTATGCTGTTATGGAAGATATAAAAGCAAAAAATATTGAGCTGGAGCAGGATAGAGCAAAGGGTATATTTGATTTTATAGAAATGTATAATAAATATATCGCTGTAAGGCAGGATGATTTAGCACTATGCGAAGCAAAAGTGCAGGCGGCAGTAAGAGAAACTGCAAAACAAAAAGAAGTATTAAAAAAAGCATTAAATGATGTAAAGGTAATGGAAAAATTAAAAGAAAAACATTTGCTTGATTATGCTGAATATGTAAAAAAACAGGAAATGATGCAGATAGATGAAATAAATATCACAAGAGGATATAAAGAAGAATAAGGAGCAGAAGTATGAAAAAAATATTTATATTATGCCTGATATTTTTATCTGCTTTAAGTGCAGCTTATGCAGATGAGCAGAATAATAAAGTAATAGATACAACCACAATATTAAAAGAATTAAGAGAGAAAGAAAGAAATCTAAATATCCGCGAAGCAGATTTAAATGCAAAAGAGGCAAGGCTTAATGCTATGGAGCAGGACCTTCTTTCAAGAGAAAGCGATATTAAAAAGATAAGAGATGAAGTTTCATCTCAGCTTAAATCATTAAGCGAGCAGCAGAATAAAGAACTTGATAACCTTGTAAAAATATATTCCACATCAAAACCAAAATCTGTTGCTAATATTATTACTACAATGGAGATTGATACTGCTGTTGCAATTTTCAGCAGAATGACACCAAATGTGGCTGGTAAGCTTTTAAATGAGCTTGGCAAATCAAACCCAGAATATGCTTCTAAAATGGCAGAAAGGCTTACATATCAGCCAGTTTTTGGTGATGATAAAAGAAAACCTCAATAGAAATATTTTATGAATGTGTCATTTTCACCTACAATTTGCGAAGATTTTCTAAAAAATTTAGGCTCTAATGCAGATTATGAAATTTTAAGGCAGGCAGCAGAAAGAATGGGGGTGCCATCATTAGAGGAGAATGCCTGCACAGCTGTTACTAATATAGTTTCTATAAAACAGCCTGCAAAAAGTATAGATATTGGCTGCGGTATAGGGGTATCAAGCCTTGCAGTATTAAAAGGGTATCCAAATACAAATCTTACTGCAGTTGACGGCAATTTAGAAAGAGGGCTTTTTTTTCAAAACTATTTTAGAGATTATAAAAATGTATCATACTATCAAATGCGTGGAGAGCAGTTTTTAAAAACAACTGATGAAAAATATGACTTTGCATTTATTGATACAGTAAAAAGAGAATATTCTGGTATTTGGCAGCTTTTAAGACCAAGGCTTAATAAAAATGCCTGTGTTATTTTTGATGATATATTAATATACGGCTATGTAATGTGTCAGGAATGCGAAACGCCGTATAAATATCAGTCAAACAGGCGGGAAGTATTAAACTTTATATATGAAATATTTGAAGATGCCACACTTAACACTCAACTCATACCTGTAAATGGCGGTATGCTTTGTATATCTTTAAAATAATAAAATATACTGTTTAATTTTAATTTATAATAGATATAAGAAAGGCGGAATTTAAATTCCGCCTGTATTTTATTATATTAATTAAAACTATTGTAAGATTTAGTTTACAGAAAAAGGTTTTTGTATTGCATTTTCAAGTGGAGTTGTGCTGTCATTTTTCTTTTGCATTATAACAGTAGTTTTTGCATCAACAGTTATTATGCCCATTCTCATAGCATTAACAGATTTACCAACTAATGTTAAATCTATCCTTACAGAGCCATCATCTAATACTGATAAACTGTATGGACTATTTGGAAAGTCTAAAGGCTGTGCTGATGGCTTATTATTATCTGCATCATAATTCCAACCCTTTACTCCTTTTCCAGATAAACCTGTTGTTTCATAATATTCTGTAAATTGATACTTGTCGGCAGGTGCAAAAGTGTCCATTATTTGTCCTGCCAGCTGAACTCTTGAAGACATCTTTAATTTATTATTTTCTATGGATACAACAGCAATACCATCTAAAAGCTCAGCTATTCCTTTCTGAGGATTACCATCATTATCTTCAGTTGGGCATTGGTTTTTCATATTAATATCAATTATGTCAGGATATAATTCTTTAGCTTTGGCACAGTCATTTGATATATACATTAAATCTGCCATGCCTACTATCGTTTCATTATTTCCTTTTGCATTTGTAACTTGTGTTCCAAAAAAAGTAATTTCATAAGTTCCTGTAAGCTCTTTGCTATAATCAAGTGTAGTATTGCCACCTTCAGTTCCAGTGCTGCTGTTTCCACTGTTATTGTCAGAATCTTCTGAACAGCCAGTAATAATAAAAGCGGCTAACATACATGATAAAATAATAAATAAAGACTTTTTCATATCCTTACCTCCTAAAAAAATTTTTCTGATTATATCAGGGGGGGAAATGTCAAGTATTATTTAAGGGTTATAAATAAAATTGATAATTATTGCAGCTTATACTGCATAAATTCTTTATTGTGTTTAGAATAGACAGTGTGTAGATTAATATAAAAACTGTTACAGTTATGTCTTACTGAGCCTTTTAGGCGAAGTATCTAGAATGTAAAACTGCAACGGTCTTAAAACAGCATTGATAATTGTTGAAACATATACTGTATAGATTATTCGCGATGCTCATAATGACAAATGGGGTTAAACAAAAATTTTAGATTAATCCACTAAATAAATTTTTTTCCTGTAAAAATGTAAATCCATTTTTTAGTTTTCTATATCTATTAAATTAAATTTCAACCTTATATATAATAAACAGGGGCATAAAGCCCCTGCAATACAGAGCGAGTTAAATTGTTTCGTTTACTAATTGTTTTTGAGATTGCCTGACCTTAGTTAATAAATTTAAATAAAGGTCTGAAGGATACTGCCCAATAACATGGTCCGTTTCTGTATTGACTATCTGCAAAACTGATATTTGAGTATTTTCATCAATATAATGATTTCTTTCAACATACTCTTTTCTTAAATCTTCTACCAGTTTTGATAATGCTTCTTTTTGATAATCAACATTATCTGGGTTATTCCCACTTGTCTTATCAGCAGTTTGAGCATGAAAGATGGCTGTATCTTCCTGCATACTATTGTCATTTGATACTGTGCTTTCTGCACTTGTATTAATAGCAGCATTATTTTGTGCTGTCAGACTTGCTTTATCTTTTTTTTGCGGAGCATTATTAGGCGTAGATGTTACTGCGGTTTGTCCGCTTATAATGTTTATCATATTCTACCGCCTTTAATAAGCGTATATGCTTATTTATTAATGCAAAAAAATTGTCCTTATAATATGAGACTTGATTCGCATTTGTGCATCCATGCTTTTTCTGCCCTTTAATATTTACGCACAGGCAGTTAAAGTGTTTTTTGAGATTATTTCTCTAAAATTTAGGTATGGTGCTAATATAGACTGGTGTTGTTCACCTGGACATAGATAGTCTTAAATCTTCCCTGTATTCAAGGACATCGTCACTTATAAAAGTGTATTAGCCTGCTTCCATGCAGCCAAAGGCATAAATCCATCTAAGCCATATACCTAAAGTATCATTGTTTAAACCAGACCCTCGCTCCAAAGCCTGCAATATTTACAAAAAAAGCCAAGAGAATATTATATATCCCTTGGCTTACTTATTGCAATACCTTAAACAACTTTACAATTTAAATTATATAAAAATATGTATAAAAGTCAAGAATATTAAAAAATATTTTGCAATTTTTTTATTTTATTATAATAATACTAAAATTATATTATTTTGGAGAGCATAATGGGGTTTTTTGATATTTTTAAAGTTAAAGATATTAATGGAGAGCTTGAAAAAGCAAAAACTATTGAAGGAAGTGTTATATTGGATGTCCGCACTGTTTCAGAATATAAAGGCGGTCATATCCCTAAAAGCATTAATATTCCAGTTGATGAAATAAGTAAAGTCTCTGTCAAATATCAAGATAAAGCAACGCCGTTTTTTGTTTACTGTTTGAGTGGTGCAAGAAGTGCTGGTGCTGTTAGGATAATGAATCAAATGGGCTATGAGAATGTTGTAGATATGGGCGGCATATCACGCTATTATGGAGAGATTGAACACTAAAATTTTTCTAAAATGGTAATTATTTCTTCACAGCTTTTATCTGTATTTATATCTAATATTTTTAGCCGTGAAACATGACCTGATGATATTGTAACATCAGATTTTGGTATATTTAAAAGTTTTGAAAATATTTTAATAATTTCACTGTTTGCTGCACCATCTACTGGTGGTGCTGTTATTTTTATTTTTGGCAGTCCGTCATAAAGCCCTGCATAGCCTGATTTTTTAGAATTTGGCTGTATATATACTTTAATTTTCATAATAATATCCTTATATGTTTTATTTCAAAATTCGTTTATGCTCACTAAAGAAGTCTTATCCTAAGGATTATATGTCATTCTGAGCATAGCGAAGAATCTAGAATATACAAATTTCTACTGCCAGCATCAAATTAGAGTGTGATAATTATATGCAGTATTTACAATCTAGTTCCTTCGCCTGTCTGTCAGGCTCAGGAAGACATATTTTAGTATTTCAAAAATTTATGCAGTATAAAAATGTTACTTCATTAAAAAATATACAAAGTTAAATAAAGCTCTCATACACTTCAACTTATGTCTTACTGAGCCTGAAAGGCGAAGTATCTAAAAAACAGATACTTTAAATATATCATATACTATTGCAATATATATAATTTAGATTTTTCGCTATGCTTAAAATGACAATATATTAATTATTATAATAACTATATGTAGTTTAATATAATGACTATAAGTATAAAACAACTTATTAATAATAACTATTACGGATTATTTCATACTGAGCATTTATGCGAAGTATCTAAAAAGCATACAATTTAAATATATTATTCATTATTATAATATATGTAATACAGATTTTTCGCCTCCAAAATAATTATAATATGATATTATAAATTATTGACCTTATATTTTCACAAAATGTATTATTTGCCGCACTTAATTCTATATATGCTGTATTGGATAGTTTCTAAATCTTTTGGAGTAAATTTATAGCCATTAGTGCATCTGCCACTGACAACATAGTCATTTTCAAAATTAACAACAGCATATATTTTGCCATCAGCAGAATATTTTACGGCTTTACCATGTTTTATGCCTTCTACAAAATCTACAAATAAAAAAGGTCTGCCAGTTTCTTCATCAAATACTTTTAATGTGCCATTCACAATGCCATCATTAAAGGGTATTTCTTCTGTTAATATACCTTTTTCTGTATATGACCTTTCATATCCGTGTTTTCTGCCCTGCTTATACATTCTTTCTAATTTTAATTTGCCGTTATGATAATATTTTTTGGCAGTTCCTTCTTTATAATCATTTTTGTATACAAACCTTGCACTTAATATGCCGTCCATATAATAATCTTTTCTTATACCTTCTACTTTGCCATTTTTATATGGTATTTCAGATTCTACACCACCTATTTCATAATACAATCTTTCAATGCCCTCTATTTTATCATTTTTATATGGTGTTGCTCTTAATAATGCACCGCTTGGAAAATATCTTTTTTCTATCCCATCTCTCTTGCTGTTTTTATATATGGTAGTTTCTTCTATAAAATCATCATAATAATACATAACAGCTGTGCCTTCTATTTTTCCATTTTTTATTGGGAAATAAATATTTCTGTTATCATAGTTTTTAAGGCAGGCTGTGCCAGTTGTGTTTATAGAATTATATAATTTACCTTTTCGCATTCCTGATAAGTCACTTTTAGTTATAATAAAATCACATTTTTCATCACTTAGAGAAACATTAGGATATATAAAGAGAGAAAAACATAATAAAAAGATACCAGCTAGTTTAGAGCAGCTCATCACTGCCCTTTGTTATCATCATTTTTAATTAAAACTGTGCCAAGAGAATCTATCTGAACATTATCTGCCACTTCCGTATGCGCTATAATATTAAGGCTGGGGGAATATTTTTCCACAAAGCGTCTCATAGCAAAGCGAATAGGATATGAAACAAATAAAACTGGTGGTATACCTTTTGCTGTAACTTCTTCTGTTTTATCCATAAGCCCTGTTAAAATTTTTCTAGCAGTGGCTGGGTCTATTACAATCTCTTTGCCCTCATCTGATGGGTGCATATTTTTAATAATAAGCTGCTCAACAGGCTGCGGCAGAGCAAATACATAAAGTTTGCCATCTTGTGCTAAAAGGCTTTCTGTAATCTGTTTACGCAGTGCAAAGCGGACTTTTTCTGTTAAATACTCTATATCTTTATTCATAGTGCCATAAGTTGCAAGTGCTTCTAAAATAGTCTGTAAGTTTCTAATTGAAACACGCTCTTTTAAAAGATTTTGCAGCACTCTGTTTAATGTGCTTAAATCCAATATTCCAGGCACAACATCTTCCACTATTTTTGGATGTTTTTCTTTAAGTTTATCAAGCAAATCTTGAGTTTCCTGTCTGCCTAAAAGTTCAGCAGAGTTTTTCTTAATAACTTCTGTTAAGTGTGTAGCAATAATAGTCGCAGGGTCAACAATAGTATAGCCAGCAATTTCTGCTTTTTCTTTTTCTATTTCATCTACCCATTTTGCAGGCAGACCAAATGCTGGCTCTTTTGTAGGGATACCACTAATATCATCCATTGGACCTGCAGGGTTCATAGCCATATATCTGTCTGGCATAACACTGCCTTTTGCAGTGCGGACACCACGGAGCAGCACCACATATTCATCTGCATCAAGCTGTAAATTATCCCTTATTCTAACAGGTGGAACAATAAAACCCATTTCAAGAGCTATTTGACGCCTGATTGACTTAATTCTATTTAAAAGTGTGCCACCTTGAGCTGCATCAACAAGTGGGATAATACCAAACCCGATTTCAAGTTCCATAGTATCCATTTCAAGCAGCTCTTTAACTTCTTCTTCCTCTGGTGCAGGTGGTTTTTCTTCTTCATTTTCACTGCCTTCTTCATCATCAAGAGTATCGCCTTTTTTCTCTTTACGCAGCATAAGATAACCAACACCAACAGCAACTAAACCAAGAAAAATAAAAGCAAGTTTTGGCATACCCGGCACTATTGCAAAGAAAAGCAAAAGACCACCAGTTATAAAAAGCACTTTTGCCTGTGGAAAGAGCTGTTTTGTAAGCTGTTTTGCTAATGAGCCAGAATCGTTGCCTGCCCTTGTTACAATTATACCTGCGGATGTAGAAATAATAAGAGCAGGAATTTGACCAACAAGACCATCACCAATTGTTAATATTGTATATGTAGAAGCAGCTTCAGAAACAGAAAGCCCATGCTGTAACATACCCAGTGCTAAACCACCTATAATATTTATAGCTGTAATAATTAAACCTGCAACAGCATCACCGCGGACAAACTTAGAAGCACCATCCATACTTCCATAAAAATCAGCCTCTCTTCTAACATCTTCCCTGCGTTTTCTTGCCTCATCTTCATTAATTATACCAGCATTTAAGTCTGCATCAATAGCCATCTGTTTACCAGGCATAGCATCTAATGTAAAGCGGGCAGCAACCTCTGCAACTCTGCCGGAACCTTTTGTAATAACCATAAAGTTAATTAAAACAAGTATGATAAATACAATAATACCAACAGCATAGTTACCACCTACAACAAACTGACCAAATGCACGGATAATTTCACCTGCTGCATCTGGACCTTCATGACCATGGAGAAGAATTGTTCTTGTGGTAGATACATTTAATGAAAGCCTGAAAAGTGTTGTTAAAAGCAGCACAAATGGAAAAGATGAAAAATCAAGTGGTCTTTCTGCATATAATGATACAAGCAAAATAATTATACTTAAAGATACACTGACAGTAAGAAAAAAGTCTAATAAAATAGATGGTATAGGTATAATCATTATAACAAGTATAAACATTACACCTAGTGCCAAAGCAATATCTGTCTGCTTTGCGATTTTTTTTATAATGGAAGATGCTGTGACTTTTGTATCTGCTGCCATATTTATCCTTAAAATATTTAATTATGGATATAGTATATATATTATAAAGATTATTATATCCATACCCTTTTGATATTATATAAAATTTATATTATTTTTTCCATAAGAAAATAAAAAAGGCGGGATATAAATATACCCCGCATAAAAAATAACTGAATTATTTATTTGTTTTAAACTGCTCAATTAAGTTTTTCAGCTTTTCTGTTCTCTGCTGAATATGGCTTACTGTATTATTTACTTCATTTACTGCCGCATTACTTTCTTCAATACCTGCAGCAATTACCTGTGTATTATCCACAACTGTCTGAATTGTTGCATACTGCTCAGATACTGCGTCTGATACTGGGCTCATTGCCTGATAAAGAATTGTAACATTTTCTACTGCTTTTTTAATTTCAGTTGTAACATTTGTAATGTTCGTTGTTCCTTCATGAACACTTGTTACTGATTTATCCATAGCATTAGAAGCATTATCTGCATCTTTTAAAAGCTCACTGATAATGTTTTCAATCTCTTTTGTAGCTCCTTGAGTTCTTTCTGCAAGTTTTCTCACTTCATCTGCAACAACTGCAAACCCTCTGCCTGCTTCCCCTGCCCTTGCTGCTTCTATCGCTGCATTTAATGCAAGCAGGTTAGTCTGGTTAGCTATATCATTAATAACATTTAATATATTGCCTATCTGTGCAGAGCTTTCTGATAAGTGGCGGATAGTTTCTGAAAGATTTACTGTATCCTGTTCAATTACTGTCATTTTTTCACTTACATTATCAAGTTTTTCAGTTTCATGTCTTGTTGCATTTGCAGTAGTTTCAAGTGACAGCATATTTTCTGAAAGTGCATCACTTGTTCTTTTTGAAATACCGCTTACATTTTCCATTCCCTCTACCATAGAAGATACTTGTTGTGACTGAGAGTTAAATGTAGCTGATAATTCTTCCATAGTAGCTGCAAGCTGATTATTAGCAGAAGCTACTTCTATAATAGATGAACGAACTTCGCTTACAACATCCTCTGTGGACTGATTAAGGGTATTAATAGCTTTTAAGATAAAGCCAAGCTCATCATTATTATGAATTTGCAGTTTTACAGATAAATCTTTATTTTCTGCCATTTTATATATTTCATTAGCAAATACACCAAGTGGATTTAATATTTTACGCAGTAAGAAGTAAAGAACTATAACACCCATAATTGATATAACAAGCATAATTATTGCTATTTCTAAAGCTAAAAAAGCAATATCTTTTGCAAGAGTGTTTTTATCCACACCGTAAAGAATCACAAAATCATAGTCTCTTACAGGCATTACCTGACCAAGCCTTGTAGAGCCGCTGACACTGTTATATTCCTGTGGTTCACTAAAAGCCATTGAGCGTGTTTGAATTTTTTCATTAATATAATTTACAAGTGCAGTGTCATATAATTGTGTAACATTTTTCATTAAATGCTCTTTATTTAAAGCAGAAGCAATAATACCGCTGTTATGAACAACATATAAACGACCATCTAATCGTTCATTTGGAAGATTTTTTAAATACTGGTTTACATTTAGAACAAAGTCCACACTCATTAATCCTTTAACTCCACCTTCTTTTTTAATAGGGTATGTTAAAGTTAAACATATTTCACCAGTTGTTGTATCCTGATATGGCTCAGAAAAATATATATCAGCAACTTTCATGCCCTCAATATACCAGTCTCTCACTTTATGGTCATAATCTTCTGAAATTGAATTAATTGATGCTGTATCAACAGTAAACTCACCATCTTCATAGGCAAGTGATACATTCAGCACACCATTAATGCTTTTAAATTCTTCTAAAACAGCACTAAGTTTTACTCTGTCTTCGTTTGGATTAAAACTATTAACAAATGATTTGACAGCTAAACTTCTTGACCTTAACTCTTCATAAACAATATCAGAAAGAAATGATGCTACTCTATACTGTGTTAATTTAGAAGTTGCAAAAATGTTCTTATAAAAAATATTATAACTTGAAATAATTGCAGCAATAGTGATAATTGCAATAATAACTGAAACAACAATTATTACCTTGCTTTTAATAGTAATGTTTTTGCCCATGATAATCTCCGCATAACATATAATCAAAAATTTATTCAAATTATTTAATAACTATTATATAGACAGCTGTAAATGGCTTTATTAAAATATATACTTAACTGATATATGTCAAGCTATATTATGAAAAAAATTAAAACATCTATTTTTATCTTAAATATTTATATAACTTATCTTAATTTATACTTTATTAAAAAATACATTCATATATTTTTTAAATCAAACTCTGCTGAAGCAAGTTCATTTCTTAAGGCCTTATTAAATAAGTTTTTTTCTATAAATCATGAAGCAGAAAATTATCCTTTTCATATACTTAACTTATAAGATATAATATGGCAAATAAAAAGCAGTATATGCTGCAATAAAAAAGATTATTGTATTTAACTATTTTTTCATTAAAAATATATGGAATATTTTAGTATGCATGTCAGGATAAAAATCATTTAAATATATTCATGTTAATATAAATTATTGATATTAAAGGTTAAATCAAATAATTTTAAAAAATATAAAAAAATATTAAAGTATTACTTTTTACTTCCGATAACTATTATACAAGGGGCAGAGAAAAAGAAAAGCCCAAAAATAAAAAAGATAAGTTTTAAAAAAATGTTAAAGTAAATTAAAACTTATCCGATAAGAAAAATGTGATAGAGATTAGGAAACAAAAGCTTACTTAAAACAAGGAGCATTTCCTAAAACACATTTAAAAATTTAATAAGATGTATAAAGTGGAAATTATATATCTTAAATTATTATAAGGTATCAAAATAGTTGAGCCCATAAGGAAATATCCTTGTGGGCTTTTTTTTATTACCTTATTAAAAAATTAAAATTTAGTATATTAAAAATAAGTGTATATATTTTTAATGTAACAGCTTAAACAGGTATCAAGATAATTGAGCCGATAAGGATATACTTATCGGCTTTTTTTTGTTCCTGAAAGGCTTTATGCAAGGACGAATAATTTTGGTTATATTTTATTAATATAGTTGTGTAAAAAGGAAGTGGAGAGCCTGCAATCGTATTATAAAATTCATAACCGCACAAAACATTAACTTTTTAAAATGGTGCAAAATTTTAACAATAGAATTGCATCTGAAAAAAGAAAAAACAAAATTAAAGGCACAAAACACTTATCTATAAATTGTTTGGAGAGATAATTTATAGTAAAACTGGAGGAAAATTATGGCACTTTCAATCGTTAACAACCCAACAGCAATAGGCGCACAAGGCGGCGTAAACAGCGTAAACAGCAAACTTGCAAAAACAATTAAATCATTATCAACTGGTTTAAGAATTAACTCTGCATCAGACGACGCATCAGGTTTAGCAGTATCAGAAAAATTAAGAGGACAGATTTCTGGTCTTGCAAAAGCAGCAACAAACTCTCAAGATGCAATAAGTATGTTACAGACAGCAGAGGGTGCAATGGGCTCAATGACATCTATGGTTCAGCGTATAAGAGAGCTTGCAGTTCAGGCAGGCGACCCAGCTTATACTTCTAATGATAGAGCAATGTTACAGCTTGAAGTAGACCAGTTGAAACAGGAAATTGACCGTGTATCATCATCAACAGAGTTTAACACTAAAAAACTTTTAAATGGTGATGCAGCTGCATTATGGTCAGCATCTACTGATAATATAGAAGCAGTAGTTAAAGGCACAGCAGTAGAAGGCAACTACAAATTATCTTATGATGTAGACCCTGGCAAAAACTCAGTATATAAATCAAATATTATGCGTCTTGGTGAAGGTGCAATGTCTTATGACATAAATACAAACGGCACAAGCATAACTAAATTTGATAATATTAAAGGTATGATGCGTGAAAGCAACACTCAAATTAAAGTTCAAGGCACAGCAGCAACAACAGCTTCAGCAGCATTTACTGGCGGAACAGGCGGCATGAACTCTGCTGCAATGACAGCAGCTGGCTTTGAAACAGCAAGTGCAGCAGCAACTGGTGCAAACTCATATTCAATAGAGTTTGAAGCAGTAGGCGACAGGACAGCAAGCGGCACAGGTCAAATCCGTTTCCGTGTAATGAATACTAAAACTGGTGAAATCAGTGAGTGGGCAACAGCAGCAGTAAATAGTGCAGGGGCAGTATTAAATGCATCAGCCATATCAACTGGTTTAGTAGGTATTAGTAAAGCAGTGTTGTCATCAGCTGCTGCAACTTTTACAGCAACAGCAGCTTGGACAAATGGAGATAAAATGCTTGTGAGTGTTGCAGGTGCAAGAGCAGCAAACTCAGCTGGTGCATCAATACAAATAGGCTCAACAGGCTCTACTTTACATATTACTGCAGGTGCTACAAGTGAGGATAAACAGCTTACTCATGTAATACACACAGCACAGATGGATAAAGCTGGTAATGTATACTATGGACAAATGGATATAACTCTTGAAAGAGGCAAAGTGGTATCTGGAACAGGAACAATAGATATTCTTGGCACAGGTGATGTTGCTTCTAAATATACAAAACTTTCTCAGCTGGCACAGTTTACTAACTCAGATGGTAGAATGATTTTAAGTAATACACAAGAAATCAGCATATATGCAGGCAATGGTAAAACAGCAAAAATTACTCTTGAAGGCAGCGATACAATAGCAGATTTAGAAAGCAAATTAACAGCAGCTTTAGTTGAACAGTTAGATATGGGGGCAGATAATACAAATACAGCAGCAACTACAGTTAGTAATAACTTAGTAAAATATGTAGAAACTCCAACAGGTGGAGACCATGCAGTAGAAGGCACATTTGTAATACAAAGTGCAGTGCTTGGTGAAAAATCTAACTTAACATTTGTAGGTGATGAGGCTGTGTTATCAGCATTAGGTATCACTCAAATTCAGGAAGCTGCAGACTCTGCATTAAATGTAAGAGTAACAGATGCCCACACTGGTGAGTTTATTGGCGAAGATGTAGTTACAGATAACAGATTAAGAAATGTTATACAAGGTGTAGATGTTATCATTAATCCAGAATCTGCTGCAGATGTAAACTTTATAAATGGTAAAATGGTGTTTACAGATAAACTTGGTGCAGAAGAGGCATTCCTGCATATTAAAGATAACTCCACAAAAGCAGCAGTTGGTGCAAATGAAGGACAAGTGATTGATATATCAATAGGCAGATTAGACACAGTAGGTATGGGAATTGATGGCATAAATGTAGCAACATTTAATGATGCACAAAAAGCAATAACAAAATTAGACATGGCATTAGAGCAAATCTCAGCTGCAAGAGCGATAGCTGGTGCACAAATGAACAGGTTAGAGTATACAATTACTAACTTAAATACAACAAGAGAAAATATGGTATCAGCAGAAAGCCGTATAAGAGATTTAGATATAGCTCAAGCATCAAGCGATTTAGCAGCACAGCAAGTATTACTTCAGTCTGCAACAGCAATGCTTGCACAAGCTAACCAAATTCCAAGCTATGCAGCACAATTATTACAATAACTATAAAACTCCCCCTTTTAAAAGGGGGAGTATAAAAAAACTTTGGCTTTTGCAAAATAGTTTTAAGAAAATATTTTACAAAATCCAAAGATATACAAAGCATCTCTCCACAGCTTTGTATATTCCATAAAAAGTGTAGTGCCAATACACAAAAAAAATGGTTTAGGTCCTCCAGCCTAAACCATTTTTTTATTTTCATGTATGCTTATATGAAAAAATTTATTGATTATTTATCCAAATATCTGCCCAATTATTTTTTATGTATTGTTTAAATTCAAATACTGCTTTATTAATATCATTCATATTTTCCTTAAACATAGTGCATTTGGCTGGTATATTATCTTGACAGTATTTAGGATTACCGCATTTTTTATATAGTATACATATAGGTGGTTCATCCATTAAATCATTTTTTGCCTGCCATTTGCAAAGCTGACAACTTTTCTTTAAATACCCAGCATGATATGCCATGGCTTGTCCCATAGTGTAAAGCGAACCACAATCAAAAAACATTGATATACAGTCATCATATGGAATACTTATTTCATATATTCCTTTTCTTATTTTATCATAGTTTTTACAAGTATATGAAACTTTATCAACATGACTTTTAAGTGAAGGAAATAGTATATATTTTTGTATATCTTGTTTAGTATTATATGTAGTATCTTCTTGTCTTTTAAAATTGTATAGTTGAATATTTTGGTTTTCAATTAATTCTGATGAATTTATAATATTTATTATATCTTCTCCTGATTGTATTCGCAGCTCAATAATATGAATTCCTGAATTTTTCTTTTCTAGACTACATTCATGTGTTACATATATTTCTATAAAAATAGGAGCAGACTTATGTTCACAATATATATCTGCAACAAAACCATTATATTTATGTTCAAGTATACATTTTTTGTAATATTTTTTTAAATCAAATGTTTTTTTATTGGTATACTGCAAATATCTTTATTATATATTTTACATTTTTCATATTTTCTACATTTATTTTCACAGTTCAATTTCAATGTGATATGCTCATTATTATTAAACCAATCAGCAATCATTTTTTTTGCAATAGAGTGTAAATAACTATCATATGAACATTTATTTGTTTTATGGGCAAAGTGCCATTGGCGTATTTGTCCGCGTTTTAATATCATTTTAGCATGACAATTAGGACAATAATACTTATTATTATCAACTGTATTTTTTATATCAACAATATTATTATCTTGGTCAAGTGCAAAATGTTGATATTTATGAGAATTTCTTTTCATAACAAACTTTTATTATATAGAATAATTTCCTTTATATTATAGTCAATAATATAATAAATCAATATAGTTTAATTCTTTTGGATAAGTTCATATAATTTAAATATATCATACACTGCTGCAATATATATAATTTAGATTTTTTGCCTGTAAAAATCAGGCTCAAAATGACTTAACAAATTTATATTAAAAAATACTTTCCAGCTACGGACTTTTAATTCATTGCTACTCACTCGGAAAGTTCTTGTGTCGCAGAAGATGCTCCCCATGTATTTTTTTAATAATGCTCTGCCGAAACAAGTTCGGCTATCGCTCACTAAATATTGGACTTCCTGTCCCTGTATTAGTCATACTGAGCCATCTAGGCGAAGTATCTAAAAAATAGATACTTTAAATATATTATTCACTTTTTTATATATATAATTTATTTTTTCACCTTTAAAATCAGGCTTAAAATAACTGCTGCACAGAATTTTGGATACTTCTATATTGTTTCAAAAAATTTGCTTATATTTTAGTTATCTTTTTCTCTGATTTCTACACGCCTTATTTTACCACTTATTGTTTTAGGCAGCTTGTCAACTATTTCTACTATTCGCGGATATTTATAAGGTGCAGTAGTTTTTTTCACATAGTCTTGAATATCTTTTATCATTTCTTCATGGTGGCAGTTTTTATATTCATCTGCAAGCACGACTGTTGCTTTAACTACCTGCCCCCTTAATTCATCAGGTGCAGCAGTAACAGCACATTCTACAACTGCTTTATGTGTCATCAATACACTTTCTACTTCAAAAGGGCTTATTCTGTAACCTGAGCTTTTTATAATATCATCAGCTCTTCCAACAAACCAAAAATAGCCGTCTTTATCACGCCATGCAATATCTCCGGTATAATAAATATCATTATTCCACACAGCATCTGTTTTTTCTTTATCTTTATAATATTCTTTAAAAAGTCCAAGTGGTTTCTTTTTATCTGTCCTTATAATAATCTGACCATGTTCACCAACATCTGCCACTTTGCCGTCACTTGTAATAATATCTACATTATACTGCGGGTTAGGAAGCCCCATAGAGCCCGGTTTTGGCTCAATCCATGGCAGAGTAACAACAGTCAAAGTTGTTTCTGTTTGTCCAAACCCTTCTCGTAATTTTATGCCTGTCATTTCATAAAAGGTATCATATACAGCAGGGTTTAATGCTTCACCTGCAATAGTGCACCATTTAAGAGAAGAAAGGTCGGTATTCATAATATCTTCCCTTATTAAAAAGCGAAAAACAGTAGGGGGGGCACAAAAAGATGTTATTTTATATTTTTCAATAGCTTTTAATATTTCTGCTGGTGTAAATTTTTCATGGTCATATACAAAAATATTAGCACCTGCTATCCACTGTCCATAAAGCTTACCCCATACAGCTTTTCCCCAGCCAGTATCAGATATAGTTAAATGCAGACTGTTTTCATCAAGATTATGCCAGTATTTGCCTGTTATAATATGTCCAAGTGGGTATAAAAAATCATGAGCTGCCATTTTAGGGTTTGCAGTTGTGCCTGATGTAAAATAAATTAATGATATATCATCATTATTATTAACATGAGCAGGACGCTCAAATTCTGGTGCTTCATTTATTTCTTTATGAAAATTTTCCCAGCCATCTGGTATTTCTGGACCAATAGATACAGTATATTCTAATGTAGGGGATGCATGTTTTGACTTATTTACATGCTCTATAATTTGCTTATCTCCACAGGCAACTATCATTTTAACATCAGCTGCATTATTTCTGTAAATAATATCTTTATCAGTTAAAAGGTGTGTGGCTGGTATTGCTATTGCACCAAGCTTATGCAGACCAAGCATAGAAAACCAAAACTCAAACCTTCGTTTAAGTATCAGCATAACAGTATCGCCTTTTTTTATACCAAGTTTGGCAAAGAAAGAGGCTGTCATATCTGAGAATTTTTTAAAATCAGCAAATGTAAAATCAAACCGTTTGCCTTCATCATCTGTCCACAGCATTGCTTTTTTATTTGGTTCTTCTAACGCCCATGCATCTACCACATCATAGGCAAAATTAAAATTTTCAGGAACAAGAACTTCATAATTATCAGCAAAATCCTGCTGTGAAGTAAAAGAAATTTGTTTTAAAAATTTTTTAAGCATTTTTTCACTTCTTTCCAAGAATAATAATTTATAGTATACTAATATAACTTTTTTCTTTCAAGTTATTTTTTGATTTACTCTAATTTGTTGTAATGAATATATGCTTTTGCCTTAATTTTTAATGTAAAATAAATATGAAGAAAGTATGTAAATAAAAAGTTTATATATTGAAGAATGGATGTAATTTAAATAAGATAATTTTGGTATAAAATAAAAGAGGTGTGTAATGAATACAGTTACATTTAAAGGAAATGTGTTTCATTTAGAAGGTGAAATGCCTGCACTTAATTCTAAAATTAAAGCTTTCTCATTACTTGCTAATGATTTATCTGCTAAAACTCAAAAAGATTATGAAGGTAAAGTATTAGTGCTTGTTGCTGTTCCGTCACTTGATACTGGTGTATGTGATATGGAAGTCAGAAAATTTAATGAAAAAGCAGCATCTTTATCTGATGATGTCAGGATAGTTGCTGTAAGTTTAGACCTTCCATTTGCTCAAAGCAGATGGTGTGGTGCAGCTGGTGTGAAAAATGTTGAAACTTTATCAGACCATTACAGTGCAGAATTTGGTAAAACTTATGGTGTATTAATAAAAGAATTAAGGCTTTTAGCAAGAAGTATATTTGTTTATGATAAAACTGGTATGTTAGTTTATTATGAGCTTGTGCCTGAAGTAACTAATGAACCAAACTATGATGCAGCAATAGATGCTGTAAAGAAAGCATTATAATAAAAATATTAATCATTTTAAGGGCAGTGTAAAGCTGCCCTTTTTAGTAAAATAAGTATTGATAAAATTTATTATAATATCTATATGTTTTATTAAATTTTTTACTTTTTTGAACATATTTCATTTTTTATTTTATTTTAAAACTTTTTTATGATAAAAAAAGTCATTTATAATATATCACAGTAAAAGGGTAAATATGAAATACTTATGTAGTGCATTAATAATAATTTTGCTTTCTGGCTGTATTCATACAATAACTGATGATGAAATAAAATCATCATACAACATGCCTGAAAATTTCCGAAATGCATTATATATTAAAGATTTAAATGACAATAAAACAATATCATCATATAAAGAGCCTTTGGAAGAGATAAAATCTATGCTTCCAGATAACAGCTTTATTTCAATTTTAGATACTGCATCAAAAGAAAACCCTGATTTACTTATACTTCTTTCAAAAATAAAGCAGGCACGCTATCAGCTAAAAAGTGCAACAGGTGCTATGATACCAAAGATTTCAGGCTCTCTTGATTATTCTTATGGAGAAAATAGTGACGGCTTAAACGGCAGCCTTAGTCTATCATGGGAAGTAGATATTTATGGTAAACTTGATGCTCTAAGAAAATCTAAAAAGGAATTAATCAAATATGCAGAAGAAAATTATGTAAATGGTCAGGTAACTTTGGCAGCAGATACTGCATCATATTATTTTTCCATTAGAAAATCAGCAGCACAGCTTTTTTTTGCAAATCAAATACTGAAAAATCATAAAACAATAGTGGATATTTATACGCAGATGCAGAATTCAGGTCTTATGGATGAATCAGAGTATATTTCTGCATCAATGGATTATTTAAATGCTCAGAATAGTGTTCAGCAGTATCAGGTGGAAGTGGAGCAAAATAAAAATGCACTATATGCACTTATTAATAATAAAGATATAAATATTACAATAGATATGGTATATGACACATCGTTTGCTCCAACTATTCCAAAAATAAATGATATACCAATGGATGTAATATTAAACAGACCTGATGTCCGAGCATCAGTTTATACATTAAACAGTGAACTTTATAACCATTATAATAAAAAAATGTCTCTGCTTCCAAGCCTTTCTATTAATGGAAACTTAGGGCAGCTGCTTGCATCATCAACTGGTATTGGTGATTTTATCTGGCAGATTGTTATGTCTCTTACAGCACCTTTATTAAACAGACAGGAGCTTTATGCTCAGCTTAAAATACAGGAAGAAACTGTAAATCAGGCAGAGTTATCTTTGCAAAAATCAATAAACACTGCTGTAAGTGATATAGAGAATACAAGTTTTGCTATGCTTTCATCTAATAAATCTTACGGCAATACAAAAGATATTTTAGAAAGTGCAAAAATATCCATGGATATATTAGAATCTCGCTGGAAAGCAGGCTTAATAGATGATGTGGAATATTTAAAAGCACAAAATGATTTTTTAAATGCATATATATCATTTTATTCTGCATGGTATGAAAATATTTCGTCATCAATAATGCTTTATAAAGCTTTTGGCGGAAGTTTTTCACCAAAGCAGTCAAATGGAGAATTATAATGCTTACTACAGAAGAAATGTATAAAACACTTCGTCCTAAAAGGACTAAAAAATCTATTATTATTACTTTATTTATTGTTGTTTTAATAATATCTGCAATTTTTTATTATATATTCAGAGATAAAGGCCCTGCATATATTTATACTACAGAAAAAGCAGGCATTGGCAATGTGGCATCACTTGTAAGTGCTACTGGCACAATTTCTGCAACTAATGAAGTATTAATAGGCAGTCAGGTTTCAGGCACAATTTCTGCTGTATTTGTAGAAGAAAATGATGCAGTGAAAAAAGGCGATATTTTAGCAGTTATCAACCCAGATACAATAAACCAGACAATAGCACGATATGAAGCACAGCTTAATTCTGCAAAAGCATCATTTAATGCTTCAAAAGTGCAGTATAATAATAAAAAGTTAAATTATAACAGGTTAAAGCATGTTTATGATGCTACTGGTGGTAAATCACCGTCAAGAACTGAGCTGGATAATGCTCAAATGGAATTTTCTACGGCTCAGGCTGAGATGTATGTAAAAGAAGCATCTATTTTAGAAGCGGAAACAAACTTGAATAGTGCAAAAATTGACTTAAAAAATTCAATTATTACAAGCCCTATTGATGGAGTTGTCCTAACAAGAAGTATAGATGCAGGTCAGACTGTTGCAGCATCATTTTCTACACCAGAACTTTTTGTAATTGCAGAAAATTTAGAAAAAATGAAGCTTGTTGTTAATATATCAGAAGCAGATGTGGGAAAAGTTGCAGAAAATCAAAAAGTTCGCTTTACTGTTGATACTTTTCCAGATGATGAGTTTGTATCAACAATATACAGGGTAAATAAAGGCTCTACAAAGTCAAATGATAATATTGTAAGCTATGAAACAACTATTTATATAGATAATAATAATTTAAAACTTCGTTCAGGAATGAGTGCAACAGCAGATATTGAAACAGACAGTGCAGAAAATGCTGTGCTTATACCTGTTGCTGCTCTATTTTTCCAGCCACTTATAGAAGATACATCTGAAGCTGGCAAAAGACCTGCTATGCTGCAAGGTCCACCGGGAAGAAGACCAAAGTCTGCTAAGGAAGTAAATACTGATATTTCAAAAAACGCTTCAATTTATGTGCTTGTCAATGGGAAACCAGAACTTAGGCATATTGTTACAGGTGTAAGCGATGGTAAAAATATACAGGTTATTGAAGGCATCAGTAGTGAAGATGATATTATTACAAGTATGAAAAGAATATGAGTGATTTTATTAAGCTGAGAAATATTGTAAAAGTATATGGAAGTGGGGCAAATTCATTCCTTGCATTAAAAGGTATTGATTTAGATATTAATAAAGGTGAGTTTGTTGCACTTATGGGTCCGTCAGGCAGTGGCAAATCTACTATGGCTAATATTTTAGGCTGTCTTGATAAAGCAACAAAAGGCTCATACTTTTTTAATGGTGTAGATGTATTTTCACTTAACAGGAATGAAACAGCACTTTTAAGAAGAAACTATATTGGGTTTATTTTTCAAGGCTTTAATCTGCTGGCAAGAACTACTGCTCTTGAAAATGTGGAGCTTCCATTATTATATAGGGGTATGCCTAAAAAGCAAAGGCGGGAAAAAGCAAGACAGGCTCTTAATATGGTAGGGCTTTTAGAATGGGAAAAGCATACAAGTGCCCAGCTTTCAGGTGGACAGCAGCAGCGTGTGGCAATAGCAAGAGCTATTGCATCAAACCCATTATTTTTACTTGCTGATGAACCAACTGGAAACTTAGATACAAAACGAAGTGTTGAGATTATGGATATACTTTCTAATTTAAATAAAGAGTTAGGCATTACTATTTTAATGGTTACTCATGAGCCTGAAATGGCACAGTATGCATCAAGAGAAGTGCATTTTAGAGATGGAGAAGTAAATGCAGCGGAGGCTGTTTTAAGATGATATTTAATGCTGTATTTTTGGCTTTAAGGCAGATAAGCAGAAACTATTTAAGAGCATTTTTAACCATGCTTGGTGTAATTATTGGTGTTGGTGCTGTTATTATTATGATTAATTTAGGTAATGGAACACAGGCTATGATTAAATCAGCTATTGAAAGTTTAGGCAGTAATCTTTTAATGATACATGCTCCGCCGCATTTAAATCCGGGCGGCACAACAAAAAGCCGTTATTTTACTATGAAAGAAGTAGAAACCATTGAAGACAGAGTGGCGGGGATTAAGGCTGTTGCTCCTACTAATATGTCATCAGTAGTTGCAAAATATATGAATAAAAATGTGCAGACTTCTATATCAGGTGTAACAGAGGGTTATTTTACTGCAGTTGACTGGAAAATAGCAGAGGGTAGAAGTTTTGAAAATAAAGAATATATAGCAGGCACAAATACATGTATTATAGGGGAGAGTGTCCGTAAAAATCTGCTTGGCAGCACCCCTGCTGCTGGCACTAGATTAAAAGTAGGCTCAGTAGTATGTGATGTGGTAGGTGTTTTAGAAAGCAAGGGACAGGGTGGCAGAGGAAATGACCAGGATGATATAATACTTATGCCATTAAAAGCATTCCAAAGAAGCATAAGCCCAAGTAATTCTATATATAATATTAAAATTATAATGGTATCTTTGAATGAAGATGTTGATTATAAGGCAGCATCAGAGCAGATTGCTGTAATATTAAGACATATGCGTAATATTTATGATAAATCAAAAGATACTTTTGAAATACAAAGCACAAAAGAAATACAGGAGACGGTAGAAAAATCTATTGGTAGTCTGACAGTATTCATTGGTGCAGTGGCAGGAGTAAGTCTGCTTGTTGGCGGCATTGGTATTATGAATATTATGCTTGTATCAGTAACAGAAAGGACAAGAGAGATAGGCACACGGCTTGCAATTGGTGCATTAGAAAAAGAAGTCCTTTTACAGTTTTTAGTAGAGAGTGCAACAATTAGTGCTGTTGGCGGGTTTATCGGCATAATATTTGGTTTTTTTATGACACTGCTGCTTTCTGCAAAACTGCATATCCCATTTACATTTGATGTAAAAATTGCAACAGTATCTTTTATTTTTTCAGGATTTATTGGCATAGTTTTTGGCTACCTGCCTGCAAGAAAAGCATCACGCCTAAACCCAATAGATGCATTGCATCATGAGTGATAAAAAGAACATAATTTAGTAATATTCGCAGGTAACTTCTACTCCGTTTTCCCAATTTAGAAGTTCAGCTTTTGTCCATTTTCTACTGTTTCCACAAATACCGCTGACTGGTTTATCATCTTTATATGTTATTGTAGCCCATAATGCACCTTTTTCACTATATCGCTCAGTATTTCCATTCCTAAGACCATTTTTATAATGTCTTTCTTCCTGTAATGCTCCACTTTCAAAATAGTATCTTGCTATACCATCTATTATACTATTTTTAAATTTTGCTTCTAAGAATAAATTGCCATTATCATAGTAATATTCAGCTGTATTTTGTTCTAAATCAGTATACATATTTATATGATTTTTAATATAATGACTCATTGTTTTAAATTCATAATCTATTGAATATTGACTATCACTTGCATAGTGTGTGTATGTATCTACTTTACCGTTATTCACCTTACAAATACTTGTTAGTTTGCCATTTGTTTTATTGTTCTCTATTATATTTCCGTGAATTACTCCGTTAATAATATCAGCATAAACTTTTGAACTGTTTGTTTCAAAACATGCTGTTCCTGTTATATTATCTTTAATGGGTAAGAATGAAATATTTTCTCTATCTAATACAGGCAACATTTTATTTACAAGTATATCTAATGATGATAGCATCATAAAATAGGCTAATTCGTCTGCAAAGCTAGAAAAAGAAAGATTATCTTTTGTATATAAATTATCAATGATAATATCACATTTATAATTTTGTTTACTTTTATATATTTGATTTTCCGTGAGATTAGTATAAGTACAACCATTTATAATTGTAATTGTTATAAATGATAAAATAAATAAATAATTTCTCATTAATTCGCCTTATAAGATTTTGTTTTCAAAGATTAGTATAGTTATACTAATAAATCAAACAAAAATATTAGTTTTTTGCTAATGTTTATATAATACAGCTTTCACATTATAAGTCATTTTGAGCCTGATTTTTAGGCGAAGTATGAACTTACCCAAAAATTTTGAACTAAGCCACTAAATAAATTTCTTTTTCCTG
>ERZ777305.388-NODE-388-length-72854-cov-15.031869_pt1 | contig 72854 bp, 73 predicted proteins | sample MGYA00374965_ERZ777305 | MGnify/ENA primary metagenome ERZ777305 (study PRJEB29328, sample SAMD00013331) | mouse gut metagenome | study: EMG produced TPA metagenomics assembly of the Metagenome analysis of fecal microbiota from mouse which was promoted...
TTAAATATTCAGTTGTAACACATGTATTGTAATCCTACAAAGTTTACCCTATCCCTGATTAATTTACTATTGAAGAACTTGAAGAAAAGGAATATAATGTAAGCAGAAAACATGAAGTTCAGATTGCCGCATAAGGACACCGTGAAAAGCAATGGAATACCGATTCTGCTATTATTTCGCAGTATGCGGACTCTTATCCGGGCACGCCTGATATGCAGCTTCTTTATTCGGAAGGCGACGGAATTACCTATATTACAGACGACAACTTTGTTGCAGGGATACTGTTGACAAGTGACACCTACAGCCTCGGAGCAGGCATCCAAGTCGGAGATGAATTGTCACAATCCCTGATTGATAAATATGCTTTGCAATATTATGGAAAATCTTTTGCGCAAGGAAATGCCACCATATTGACAGACGACGAAAGAAAAAGTTCCATGATGTTTAACTACGACAGTATTTTTACAGGAACTGCATTTATAACACGGCAGGAAAATGACTCGCTGTTAGCAGATTTTTTAAAAAGCAACAGCCTTTCTCCCGATTTGTTTACTTCAGGCGAAAAAGGCTTATCGATATCATTTTATGTGAAAGAAGGCATCATTGTGGGAATTTGTCTTGAATATATTGTTTAGAAAGGAGGGATACCATGCATCTTAAGAAATTATCTGCCACAGTTGTAACGGTTTTGCTGACAGCTTTCCTTTTTGTCCTGCCGGTTTCCGCTCACGGACATCACGGTCATCACGAAAATTCATCGGAAACCGGAAACGGGTGTCCGGTATGTACGGTAGAAGGATGTACAGAAACCGGCCGGCATACCCATGACGGTTACGACTACTGTGGTTATAGCCACAAAGACGGTTATTGTGACGGTTCCTGTGAATCTTCTTACGGTACCGTTTTTAACCGCAAGTGCGGCAGCGCCAGACGGCACTGCCGTCGTTAAAAGGATTCCCCTCCCGGGGAATCCTTTTTTTTATTGTTCTTTCCTGTAATTTCTTCTTGTTTTTATAAAAATACCCGTCAGAACCGTTAAAATTACCACCGCAAGCAGCAACCATATAAAACAGCAGATGCCAAGAAAGGTAGGACAAATGTGGCACAGGCTGCATTTGCCGCCCTCTGCCCCTTTTAACTGATAGGCAATTGCATAGGTAGAGAACAATCCCGTTTGTATGGTAATGGTTTCCTTCACATCATCCATGTCCGACATCAGCATATACTCTCCCTCATGGGCACGCATAATATAAAAATCAGCGTCCAGTTCCTGCAATGCTTCGGGTACATCCACAATGATTTCCACCGGCTCATTTGTTGTATGGACAGCGTTCCACTCTCCTTCTCCCACACGCATAAAAATGGATATATCCACATACATGCCCATAGTCAAATCCGGGATTTCATTCCGGGACTCTTCCAGACCCTGCTGCAGCACTTCCTTGTCCTCCTGCGGCACCCGGTCATCCATCCGCTCCACATCAATACGGATTTCCACTGCTTCACCCGCGGCTGCCTGCATAAGCTCCTCTTCGGACAATACTGCATTTGCCACGGCTGCGGTATTCGCCACTTTTGACGTGCACAGTGTTTCATCCACATTATTTACCGTTACGAGAACAACTCCCTTCTCTACGGCAAACACTACCGTCTTAACCGCACCGCCGGCCTCCAAAGCCTGCTGCTCCTGCCCGTCCTGTGCCTGCGGAACAAGCCTGCCATCCTCAACAGTAGAGGAAATTGTTACAGAGTTTTCTTCTCCCGATACCCAAAATGATTCCCCGGCTGTTTCAGACGAGTTTTCCTCTTCCGTCGGCGTCATACCCGGCGCGGACTGCGCTTCATCTGTTCCCTCCGCTGCATCCGTCGGTTCCCCTTCCGTCTCTTTATCATTGTCCGTCTGCGTGTTTTTTGCCGTCTGCTCCTGCCGTCCGCCGTCAGCGTCTTTCTCTGAACCTTCTCCTGTTTCAGGCCTGTCGGCCGTCTCTGACAGATTATCTTTGTTTTCCGGTAACATATCTTCACTTCCGGAAGGGGTATTTGTGCCGCCTGCAGGCGGATTGACGCTGCCGCCCTCTTCCCCGCCCGTACCGGAAGAACCGGGTTTTGCAGGCGTTTTTATCGTAACTGAGACGGGATTGGATGTAAACTCCTCGTCTGTGGCCGCTTTTCTCACCCACACGGTGTATTCCGTTTCAGGCTCTAATCCTGTAAACTGCCCATTGGTGTTCACTGCGTTGTCCCAATCCGGCGTTTCACCCTCTTTTACAATCACATATTCCTCGCCGGGCTTAACATCTGTAACCTCAATCGTTCCTTCCCCGGTCTGCAAGGTCTTCGGGGCGGGCGGCTCGGGCCGCTCCTTTATTGTTATCGTAACGGGCGGTCCTGCCGGGACAATGCTTTCCCCGTCTGTTTTTCCGGAATTGCGAATATAAATGGTTTGCCCCGGAACGACTTTTATGTATCCGCTTTCATCCGGCTTTAGCCTGCTACCTTCAGGGTTTGCGGGGTTGGTATAGGCTTCCGTCCCCTCCGGCACTTTTATTGTTTCTTTTCCGAAATCCGGCTTAACCTCCTCCGGCGTGATATCGGGCTTGTTCTGCAGGGTGGCAAATACCACTTCCTTTACTTCAGAAAGATTGCCTGCCGCATCCTCCAGCACCATATAGACCTTCTGCTCCCGTCCGGACGCCAGACCCGTCACTTCAAAGCTGCTTTCCTTGGAACCGGATACCTCCTTGTATGTGCCTTCTTTCCGGACATCTCCTGCTTCCGGTTTCCGTGAAGGATTTGCAAGCCAGTAAACCTTACCTTCTTCCGAAGCGGTAAAGGAAATACCGGTTTTGGTGTCCGTTGTGTTCTCCGATACGGGACCTTCCGTAAAAACAGGCGCTTTTGTATCCAGTTTTACCGATATGGACTTCCAGCCGCTGTCATTTCCCGCATTGTCAACAGCCCTCACAAAAAATTCATGCACGCCGTCCGTATCCACCAAAATGTTAAAAATCTTTTCATATACAGGTCCCGCGCCGGGCAGTCCTTCCACCCTGTGCTCCGTTCCGTCTGCGCCATCCTTCCATGTAATTTCCTTGATACCGCACGAAATCTCACCACCCGACTCCGTCTTTTTGTCCCCTACCGTCACGGTAAGATAAAAAACTTCATTATGCCATCCCGCCTCATTAAAGCTCTTTGGTTCGCTGATGATAACGTTAGGAGCCGTATCCTCCACCACCACTTTCCCGTCTTGTGCAAGCAGGCTGATTCTGTCAGATTGATTGCCTGCCACGTCTACGGCTACAATGGCAATGGTACCCGAAAATCCTGCCTGAATAGTGATTTCATAAAAGCTGCCGTTTTTCACCGCGGTACCGTCCGTCAAATCTCCCTTATCGGAAACAGCAGTATATTTTAATGCCGCCACACCTGAACCGGTATCCGTGACATCCGAAACCGGCAGTCTGAAAACTATGCTTTGTTTTCCCACAATAAAACCCCATGAGGTCTTTATGCCGTTTACAATCTGCATGCCGGTAATCGTCACTGCGGGAGGCGTTTCATCCGTCCATTTTGCATAATATACTTTATTGCCCATATCCGACGCCGAAATGCTTTCCGTTCTGCCCACGGTGCACGACGAATCGGTATACCATCCCCCGAATGTATAACCCGTCCTTACGGGAACCGGCAAAGAAAGGCCTGTCCCATGGACATATTTTGTAAAGCTGTCCTCTCCTGTAATTTCCCCGCCGTTTTTGTGGTAGGTTACCGTATAAACCTTTGCAGTCCAATGGGCATAGGCGGTGGCATTCCCTCTAAACACCGTATCTGCGGCAATCTGCGTGCCACCTTCAGCCGCCGTATACCACCCGTCAAAAGTGTAGCCTTCCCTTACGGGAACCGGCAGACTTTCCACAGACGGCCTTCCATCCGAGCCTATCGTGACAGTGGCGGGAGAAACGCTTCCACCGTTTGCGTCAAAGGTCAGAACATAAGAATCCGTTTTTTTCCATTGGGCATATAGGACAATATCCCCTGTTATGGTAAATTCTTGTCCCTGACGGTAGGCAGTCCCCGAACCATCCGGCTGGGTATTCCACCCGTCAAACACATAACCTTCCCTGCTCAGCCCTTCCCCTGATTTTACGATAACGGTATTGCCGGACGAGTATTCCGTATTGTCAACCACGGTTCCTTGGGCGCCGTTTCCCGCGTAAGTGATATACAGACTGTAGCCTGGATTGGTCGTTGACAATACAATCTTATTATTTGCTTCATCCAGCACAGCGTACCAGACACTGCCCGAATCACTGGAATCCGTAAAGGTTATTTTTTTCATATCTTTTTTCTGCAAGGTATATCCGCCCACACCTTCCGCAATGACATATCCCTCCGAGGCCCTTTGCAGATAAATATGTAACGGGTATTTCAGTTCGGAACTGATTTGGGCGCGTCTTGCTGCCGTGCTGCTCGTGTCTACGCCAAGGTACAATCCGTCCGTGCCGGAACCGGCAATGCCATCCCCGCAAAGCTGCACTTCGCCGGATATATTCAGGATGGTGTTCGCCGTATTTTCGGAAGAATAGAAAAGCGCACCGCTTCCCGCATAGCCTTCCTTGCTGCTCTTATTTCCTTGAAAATATCCCCCGTACAGATATGTTTCCGTGCCACTTATACCGGCATTGTAAATACAGCCGCCCCTCCCGGGAGACGAATTATTAACAAAACTGCCGCCATAAATTTTCAGCGTTGACGCTCTGTTGTAGATAAAACCGCCTCCGTACGATGACGTCCCCGTCGTCGCATTGTTTCTGTAAATACCGCCGTTTATTGTGATATTGGATACTCCCGACATATAGATTGCACCGCCATAACTGATGGAAGAGCAGTCTTCAATCACCGTATTCCCCAAAACCGCCGTACCTCCGCTCAGGTTCAGAACGGCACCCTGTGATGCATTTTTGACACAGTGATGAATCCTGCAGCCGTCTCCCAGCGTCACCGTACCTCCGCTGTTTACCTGTATCATGGAATAGGATGAAGACAGGGAAGCGCCATCCAGTGTAATGTTTTCCAGACAAAACGTTCCGTCGGAATACACCGAAAAATATGCCGAATCGTTTCCCCTTACCATTTGTCCGCCGCCCTTGATAATAACCTCTCCGTCTACCGTAAGTGTTCCCGTAAGCGTTACCGTCACCCCCGGATTAATGATGTAGGTACCGGCGGCAAGGGTCTGCATCCCCCACTCCTCATCGGCGGTTATGGTACCGGGCACGGCGTTTACAGTGCTTAAAAGCGCCGGCTCTTCCAGCACAACAAATACGCCTATCTCTTCCACACCCTCTGAAAGGGCATATTCCTTTTCCTCTCCGTCTACAGATAACCGTGCCGTAAACAAAAAGCTTCCCCTGTAAGGCAGTTTTCCGTTTTCATCCCGGGCATAGCCCGTGCAATCCCATCCTGCAATGGAAAGCGCTTGTTCTGTGATTCCTGTATCATTATCCTGACTTAAAAACTGTACCATTACACTTTTCGGAAGCAGGGATACAATATCTTCAAACGGAATCTGTGTGCTTTCATCCCCGCCTGCCAGCACAAAGCTGTATCCTTCCTCATCCCAAAATAACATGCCCTGCGGATATATCTCCTCTTCTCCAAAACGCCAGCCGGTTATCACGGGCTCCTGCGCCTGCCCGTCAGCCTCCACTTTTACCTTAATTTGGGGCAGGTCTGCGCCCTCTGCAAGTTCATATCCCATTGGCAGAACGGGCGTAAAGATATATTCCCCTTCCGTTTCTTTGTCATAGGCAGCGGTACTCTCCCATGTAATACCGGTAATGGCAACGGTTTTTCTGCCATCCAGAACCTCCACCGTCACCACATTTTCCGCCTGATGCTCAGGCAGGATTACCGTAACGCTCTCCGTCTCAAGTTCCGGTGTTTCCCCGTCTTCTTCTGCACCGCTTTCCCCGGCAGCGTTATCTTCCTTCCTCTCATTGTCGGCAGCATCTACTTCCGGTATGCTGCTTTCTTCAGAACTATCCTCTTCCGGTATGCTGCTTTCTTCAGAACTTCCCTCTTCCGGTATGCCGCTTTCTTCAGGGCTTCCCTCTTCCGGTATGCTGCCTTCTTCAGGGTTTCCCTCTTCCGGTATGCTGCCTTCTTCAGGGCTTCCCTCTTCCGGTATGCTGCCTTCTTCAGGGCTTCCCTCTTCCGGTATGCCGCTTTCTTCACCGTTTCCTTCTTCCGGTATAATGTTGTCCTCTTTTATAACTTTGTTACTTTCCTCTGCCTGGTTTTTCTCCGTAATTTCAGTATCTGTACCATTAGTCCCTTCTGTTTCACCGTCTTCGGTTTCCTTTTCCGTGGTTTCGATTTCCCCCAAACCATCATCCCCGGAAACGCTTTCCTGCCAAAAAGCGTAGGCCGTCAGTTCATCCGGCAGCATCAACTCTTCCAAAGGCGTGCCGGTATTCACAACCTGATTAGCTATTTCTTCAGGCAATTTTTCAAAACCTGTAATTTGTATAACATCCATATTCCCCGTGTCAGGATTTTCCGCCAGAACACGCAGCAAATCTGTCTGCGTCACCAGAATCACACACACCAGTGCAACACCGGCAAGCCGTTTCCTGAACGCGCTTTGGCACAGCTTATTCCACAACCCCCTGATACCGTAATATACCGTAAGGCAGAGGCCCAGCCCCGCTAACACCAAAACTATCAGCTTTCTGTGTTTTTTTCCTATATTGACAAAGCCTGCTATGATTTTTTGCTTGATTTTTTCCATACCCGTACCTCCCGCAAACTACAAATTCCGACAAGGAACATTATTATATTAACGAAAATTTTCGTAAATTTATAGTACTTTGGTACGGACTGTGCTTTTTCAAGCATACTTTGCAATTTATTCTTTTACACGCGCAAAAAACGGCATCCTCATTTCGATGCCGCTTTTCTTTCAGCCAATTTATTTTTCTTTTACCGGTATTCAGATTTCTGCATAATACCCGGGGTCATTCATGCCTTCTTTAAAGTCTGCCGGATTGCTGTAATATTCAATATTATAGCCTTCCGCTATCTCGTACCGTCCTGCCGGAAGCCATTCGGAAAAAATCTTTCTGTTGACCTTCTGCAAAGGCAGCGGTATTGCTCCCCTGCAGGGAAATACCGCCCAGGTATGCGCAGGCACTTCATATTCTTCCAGTCCCTTTAAGGAAGCTTCATCCTTGTCCAAATCATCCGCTATCATGTACCGAAATTCATTTCCTTTCATTTCCTCATCAAAGCAGATTCCATACATGCCCATCACAGGCCTTTCTTTTGCGCGGATTATCACTTCATCCCAATACTTCGGGATTTCTTCGTTTGCAGTTTCATAAGAAAATTTTCTTGATACGCCCATCACTTTAAACGCAGGCTTTTGCTCCAATCTGTACTCCATCACAGTACCTCCTTCCAACGTCAGCTTGATTTGTAACGGTGCAAACGCTTTGAGCAGCGCACCGTTTTTCTTTACCTCAGTCGGCGTGCTTCCATGGAATCTTGTAAACGCCTTTGTAAAGCTGTCCGGCGAGTCATAACCGTATTTCAATGCCAAATCTATCACTTTGCCATCCGAAGAAAGTATCTCACTCCCGGCCAGCGACAGCCGCCGCATCCTGATATATTCACCCACGGTATATCCGCAAAGCATGGAAAAGCCCTTTTGAAAGTAAAATGCGGATAAATTCACTTCACAGGCTATCCTGCCTACCGTTAAATCCTCGGTAATATTATCTTCAATGTAAGCTATGGCATTTCCGATGGCTTCCGCCCAGTCCATATGGCACACCTCCCTCCTGCAATCCCAGCATAACATTTGACGGATAGGGTTTCCCGATTATTTCTGCTTTCTTTTGTCCTTTTATTATCTGTCTGCATTTACTATTTCAAAGTGAAAGCTTCCTTCTGCATTTTCTCCCGTACAGGTAATTACATAATTTCCGTCTTTTTCAATTTCCACGCTAAAACTTTCCAAATTTTCCGTATACTTTGTAAATACCGGCACTTCACCCTCACAGCCTATATCTATTTGCAGCTTTCCTTCTATCAGCACCAGAGAGACGTTTATGACATCTCCCTTATGCAGCTCCTGCTGCTGCGTTGCAGTTCCGTTTAAATATTCCGCTCCAATGCTGAAGCCGTTTTCGTATTCACGCAGCTCGTACTTTGTACTTCCGTCCTTATCCTTGTGGAAAACCATAAAAACGCCGCCTATTGCAACAACAGAAAGAGTCAGGAGAAATAAAACAATGCCAATCCATTTTACAAAAATATTATCCTTCCTGACAATTCTTTCATACAGGAAAAACCAAATTCCAAACACCAGACATATTATCGTGAATACCAAAAGCACAACAGACAATCCTCTTTGTACCGGGCTGCCTCCCCCAAACCCGATTGTGTGCAGGAAAAATTGCGGCATGATACAGCAAAAGAGAACAATAAGCAGAGGAACCATCCTGCCTTTCCGTACTCTCTTCATCATCTCCAGCCTCGATTCGGCATCGCAGAAAATTTCTTCATCTCCCTGCATCAGGGCTTTTGGTTTGCGAAAATAACTGTATCCGACAAAATCCAGTAAATATTCCCAGCCGCAGTCCGCAAACATTTGTATATATTCGCTTTTATGCGCTAAACCGTCCTGATTATAGTCAAGCTGATATACCACGTCCTCCGGAGTGCTTTTGACAAAATGATAAAAACCCGGAAAGGTGACGCCTGTAAACTTCCATCCGTCCCTGTGCATCCTGCCAAGATACTCTGCTTCTTCCTTGTATTGCATAATCGTAAAATACCGAAATGTTGTTTTTTGCTCACCCATCATACCATCTCCTTCATATTCTGATATAACCGCTCTATCCTCTTTAACTCCAGGGCAAGGACATCTCTTCCCAAATCCGTAATCTGATAGATTTTTCTTTTTTCTTCCTCCCTGATAAAATGAATCAGGCCGTCTTTTTCCATCTTTGGCAGACTCCCGTACATCGTTCCCGGAGACAAAATAATATCTCCCGCAGTCAGCTCCTTCACCTTCTGCACAATACCGTATCCATGGTTCGGCTCCTTTAGGCAGAGTAATATGTAAAAGCCTGTTTCTGTCATGGGAACATATACTTTTTTTATATGTGCGTCCATGCGGACACCTCCTTTTATTTTAGTTCGATGCATCGTACTGCGATATACATAATTATATTGCAGTACGATATATTTGTCAATAGGGAGTTGGTTTATGATTTTTCACTTATTGGAATGATTTGTTAACGAAAAACAGATTCACACTCTGCCCGTCCTCGAACATAATATGAATCATTTTTGACATCACTACTGTGATGGTATCAGTGAACCGAACAGTTCCCCATAAGTGTAGGTTACTTTTTCAATCTCTTCTTCAGATGCAAAATATGCTTCCCAGTAAGGAGCCATTAATTCTTCGTACTGTGCTTCGGTTATTCGGAAAAACCATTGCCCGTCAGACTGTGAAAAGACACCTTGCTCCTTAAGCCAATCCGGTATATCAATGCCCTCTTCTTTTGTATAAACAGGCAGCATAACCATGTGAAGGCTTTCTTCTTCATTAAACCAGCTGGAAAAACCGAAAGTTTGGCACTCAACATCCCCGCCTAAACCAAGCTGGTAAAACGCCAAATATTTACCATCCCAAATCCACGCAATCTTTTTACTTCCCAAGATTACATACCAAAAATTTTCCAATGTATACCATAATTCACAATTTCCTGTCTGTTCATTATAATCAAAAATATATATTGCATTGTGGTCATTTTCGTTTCTAATTCCCAGTTCCGGAAAACCATCAGCATCTATATCAAAAAAGATATACTCATATCGAATTAGTATCTGTCTATATTCTAAATCATCATAAATTGCCAGTCTTTCAAAATCTTTCAAATATATTTCTTTTCCTGTTTCTTTATTTAGAAACGGCAGGTCGTTGTTTAACAGCTTGGAAAAATATATTACATATTCATCATAGTTTTCCGAATCACCTTGCATAAATTCTCCGGCAAAATCCACTTTTTCATAAGCCTGCCTGATAATTTTAATCCCTTCCGCATCTGTATAGGGCAAATCTCTTTCTTCTGAAAAATCCATCCAATGCTCATATATTCGTTGACTCTCAGGGCTATCTATCTTTCTTGTTTTTTCTTTTTCTCTATGAATGAAACCCTCTGCAATAATGCTTATAGCAAACAAAATTATCATACCAATCAAAACCATAATGCATTTTTTATGATTCTTTCCCACTTGCCCTCCTATGTTTGTTCTTCGGCAGGATGTGCTGTTATTTTGCTGATTTTATATTCGTTAATTTTCAGTCTTTTGTTGAATAATGCACCATTTTGGGCGGGTCATTCAACTTTTGTATTTTCAATACTTCTATCATTTCATTTTATCTGCCGTTGTTATTGCCTATTAATGAGGAATCTGCAGTTCCTGTCCCGGAAAAATCAAATTCGGGTCGTCACCGATATTCTCTTTATTCCACATGTATAGTTCCTTCCAGTACATGCCGTTCTTCATTTCTTCCTCCGCAATACGCCACAGACAGTCTCCTTCTTTCACTATGTAACGCTTTAACTGAGTTTCCTCCTGTGCGGCATCATCAGCGTCCTCCATATTTTCCTCCAAGAGACTCTCCGCCGCCACTTCCGCCATTTTATCCTGAACTTCTATAAGCCATTCCCGGAGATTTTCGTTCTCCATAAAAACATCCTCACATTTTCGATTACATTCCAACATTTTATTGACGACTTCATCTTCCTCAAAAACAGAAGCCACCTGCTCTAACAAATCCTGATTATTCTGAATCATATCCGGCGTGCCCAGATACAAATTATCACCAACTGTATATACTAATATTGTCTCCATACCGGGCAGCCCAACCTCAAAGCCTTCCACCCAAAGCTCGTAAAAAACAATAACAAGCCATGTTTCCTGCTTATCCTCCAGCGGATAGATATCCATATCCTGTATGCTATATTCCTCGATTCCGCACTCTTTATCCACACGGGCCCTGATTTCCATTTCTTTGTTTTCTTCTTCATAAAAACCGTTTATTTTTTCAATATCACATTCGGAACACGCATCAAAAAATGCCTGAACAAAATTTTCCACCTCTTTTTCCATGCTGCTTTCAGGGGACTTTGCAAAAACACACTCACTGAAACAAAAACACAGGAGCATACTATACAAGAGAAGTTTACCGTATTTGCATTTTTTACCTTTATTTTGAATTATCCTTAACATTTTACCTTAACCTCTTCCTCATTTTAAAGTGTCTGTAATTCGGAGTCATCAGCCTTTTATCGGGACAAGAGAACCACCGTCTCAACATGCCCCGTCCAAGGAAACATATCCACTCCCACGCCCTTCATCATCCGATACCCTCTCTTTCCCAGATACCGCAAATCCCTCGCAAGGGTTTCCGGGTTGCAGGAAACGTAAACCACCTTTTTCGGTTTCAGCTTAACAAGGGCATCAAGAAACTCCTCACTGCTTCCTGCGCGCGGCGGGTCCATGAAAACTACGTCAACACGAACCTTCTGCTCCGCCATCTGCACCATAAACGTGCCGGCATCATTTTCATAAAAAGAAATATTGGATACCTGATTGATTTTCGCGTTGGTTCTGGCATCCCGGATGGCAGCTTTATTGAGTTCCACGCCGATAACTTCCTTAGCGCTGCCGCTGGCAATTATGCCGATGGTGCCGATGCCACAGTAAGCGTCCAGCACAATCTCCCTGCCGGACAAGCCCGCATATTCCACCGCTTTTGCATAAAGCTTTTCCGTTTGGACGGGATTAATCTGGTAAAATGACTGCGGGGAGATGCGGAAGGTTTTTCCGCACAAAACGTCTTCTATATATCCCTTTCCGTACAGAACATGCTCTTTTTCCCCCATCACCATGCTGGTTCCCCTGCCGTTGATATTCAGTACAATCGTGGTGATTTCGGGATGCAGCTTTAAGAGTGCCTTCACAAAATTATTCTTGGACGGCATCACAGGGGAAGCAAGAATCAATACTACCATAATCTGCCCCGTATGCAGCCCCGTCCTGACCAGCACATGCCGAAACAGCCCGTATCCCGTGTCCTCATTATAGGGGCGGATTTTAAATGACTTTAGCAATTCCCGTATGGAAACAATGATGGCATCCGCCTTTTCATTCTCCAAAAGACAGGCATCCAGCGGTACAATCCTGTGCGTCTTTTCCTCATAAGTGCCGGAAATGATGTTGTGCTTTCTGTCCTCGCCGAACACGGCATGTACCTTGTTGCGGTAATGGTAAGGATTGTCCATCCCTATGATGGAATCCCACCTGCCAAATCCGGCGCAATGCTCTGCAATCAGCTTTTCTTTCCTTTTTAGCTGCTGTGCATAAGGCTCGTGCAGCCACTTGCAACCACCGCACTTTCCTTCTGCCGGGCAGACTTTCTCTCTTTTTTCTTTCCTGCACGTATCCTTTTGTCCCTGTTTCTGATTGCGACCGCTTTGTTCATCCTGTTTCCGGCTGATTTGCCCGCTCTGCTTCTGAGTCCGGCTGCTTTGTTCATTCCGTTTCTGATTCCGGTCACTTTGTCCGCTCTGCTTCTGAGCCCGATTCATTTGCTCATTTTGTTTTTTACTCATGCCTGCTCCTCTTTTATCCCTTCCCCGTAATCCGTTACCTGCTGCACCATATGTCCGATATTGCCTTCTCCTGCAAACCTGTCCAATGAAAAGAAATCTTCTCCCTTCACATTTAAAAATTCCAGAGGATGTTTTTCCCTTCGCAGGACGACTTCCTCCTTCAGCCTGCCGGCGTATACCTCCACATAACAGCCCTGATTGTAATAGGTAAAATCCATCATATGCCGCAGGACTACCTGCCCGCCCGTAATTCCGGTTTCCTCCTCCAATTCCCTGTAAGCAGCCGCAAATCCACTTTCTCCCTGTTCTATCTTTCCGCCCACAAAATTGTATTTTCCTTTGTAAGGCTCTTTCTGCCGCCTGCAAAAAAGCAACTTTTCTCCGGTTTTATCATATATCATAATGCAATTATATCCCTGCATGGCATCCAATCCTTTCCCAACGCTTCTTTCTATTATTGCATACCGCATGGCGTTCTTCAATCTCTTTTTCCGGGTTTCCGTATTTTGCATGGGCGGCCACCGGGGCAGGCATTTGTTCCAACAGGACACGTTCTCACTCGGGTAAAAACACAGCGGTACATAGGATGCTACAAAACAGCATCCAAGGACCGGTGTTTTTACACGGTCCTTTATGGAATCAAATGCCTGCCCCGGCGGTCGCCATGCAAAATCCTCCACTTATATGCCCATATAACCACTTACGGGAAATCGGATGCGTATTTTATGGAAATATTGTATAGTAAGAATACGCCAAAGAGGGGAAGGAAAGGCAGGTAAATACATGAAAATTGAAGTGAAGCTGGAGGAAACCGTTCAGGAAACGACAGTAATCATTATTGCGCGGAAGATGTCAGAGGATGTAACAAGAATTGTAGAGAAGCTGTCGGAGGAAACACCGCAGGTCATTGCCGGATTTAAGGAGGATTTATTGGAAATCCTGCAGCCTTCGGATATTTTCCGGATATATGCCGCCAATCAGAAAGTATATGCGGTAACCCCAGAAGGGGAATACCTGCTGCGTTCCCGCTTGTATGAGATGGAAGGCAGGCTGGCAGCACACGGATTTATCCGCATTTCCAATTCTGAAATCGTCAATCTGTCAAAAATCAAAAATTTTGACTTAAGCTACACCGGCACTATCGGCGTAACGCTTTCTGACGGAACCACAACCTATGTATCAAGGCGTTACATGTCAAAAATCAAGGCTGCCCTCGGCATCTGACTGCCGGATGGGAAACGGAAAATGGAGGAACATAGATGAAAAAACAGATTATTGTAAGAGGCTTTATCGGTGCATTGCTGGGTATCGTTATCGGCTACTTTATCACGATTGGCATTTCACTCTCATTTGGGGAAGGAACCTATATTTCCTGTGTGCCCGACCTGACAGAAGCCGTGGGAACCGAAACCGGCGCCGTCATTGTGCAGACCCTTCTGGATGTCCTGCTCGGCATCGCGTTTGGCGCTGCTTCCGTTATTTGGAGCATCGATGCATGGAGCATCGCAAAGCAAACCCTGCTGTACCTGTTCATTACCCTGCCCGTCATGCTTTTTGTGGCATACTTCGCATACTGGATGGAGCACACCGTAAAAGGCCTGCTGTCCTATGCCGCCGTTTTTATTGCTATTTTCTTTTTTATCTGGCTTATGCAGTATATTTTCTGGAAAATCAGGATAAAAAAGCTGAACGGGCGCTTAAACAATAAGGCGTAAAAGAAAAACACAATCACAAAAAAAGTCCGGTAAATGACCGGACTTTTTATCGGAGTGACAAGATTCGAACTTGCGACCTCTGCCTCCCTAAGACAGCGCTCTAACCAAACTGAGCCACACCCCGTGACACGAACGTTATTATACCGTGTTTTGAATATAAAATCAAGACCTATTTGCAAAATTTGCAATTTTCTGTGTTGTAACGGTTTCGGTTACGCCGGACAATTACTCTCCATACCACTGCCGGTACAGTTTTTCCCGCCTATCCGCTTTTAAAGGGAAATCGTTGCGCAGACACCCCACCTTTCCGGGGTCTGTTTCTATCAGCAGAAAGCCCTCCTCCCCGCCGGTACCGTAAAATTCTCCCGCCAGCGGATTTCCCAAGGGGTCAAAGGCCATGCTGCACGGCTCATAGATAAGGCCGCCGCCCTCGCCGATGCGGTTGACGCCGGCCACATAGCACTGGTTTTCCACAGCCCTCGCCTGCAAAAGCAATTTCCAGTGCAGGACGCGTTCTTTGGGCCAGTTAGCCAGCACAAATATAAATTCTGATTGTCTGGAGCTTATCTGAAAAATCTCCGGGAACCTGAGGTCATAACAGATAAAGCCGCCCACCTTCACACCGTTAACTTCACATGCCACAATCTTTTCACCCGCACTGAAATGCCTGCCCTCTTCCCCATAGGTGAAGGGATGAATCTTTTCATAATGCATCAGGGATTTGCCGTCCTGAACCACCTCCATGCAGTTATAGGCTTTCACTTCCGTTCCCTTACGCCCCGCATAACCAAACCCTATCGCCATATGCGGAAACCTTTTCGAGAGTAATTTCATCCTTTCGACTGATTCATACGGACAAGTTTCCGCTGTCTTATCCGTATGCATGGAAAAACCGGTAAAACTCATTTCCGGAAACAAAAGCAAATCCGCACCGGCAGCATATGCCTTTTCGGCAAACACAGACGCCTTTTCATAATTTGCCTGCCTGTCCTCCCACACAATATCCATCAAAGTAAGCGCTGCTTTCCAATTTTTTCCCATTTCATCCCTCATTTCCGCTTTGCAATGCTGCAACACATAATCCCACGGAACGAAAGTTCCGGATGAGAAATGCCCACTGGCATGAGTTATTAGAAGTACTTTTCACGCTAGTCCTTCTTTTCCAGCAATTTCACCAAGTATTCCCAAACCCTCTTTGTGGAAGAGATACTTAAGCTTTCTTCCGTCGTATGGATATTTTCCATATCCGGTCCAAAAGAAATACAGTCCAGGTCTTCTATCTTTGACGCCAGAATACCGCATTCCAAACCTGCGTGAATCGCCTGCAGCTCGGGTTTTTTGCCATACATTTCCTCATACACCGCCACCATTTTGTCACGAAGCGGTGAATCCACCCGATATGCCCATCCCGGATAATCACCGGAAATACTGCTGTTTCCTCCTGCAAGCTTGGTTATGGCAGTCACTTTTTCCAGCAGAGCCTTTTTGGCACTCTCTATACAACTTCTCACGGAAAATTCACACCGAATCTCCCGTGCCTCTGTGTCATACTTCAAAATGCCCAGATTCAGGGAGGTTTCCACCAGACCGGGAACATCCGCACTCATTGCCTGCACGCCATCAGGCAGCGATATCAGATAAACGGCGGCATGCGCCGTACCCGCTCCATCCACGCAACTTTCCTGTTCTTCTCCCCTGTATACCGTGGTTATCCCAAAATCAGGGTCCTTCGTGGCAAGCTCTGCTTTTATCTCTTCTTCAGCCTGCAAAAGCACATGCCGGAATACCTCTTCCTTCTCCTTATCTATCAAAATCTCCGCCACTGTCTGCCGGGGTATGGCATTGTCAGCCAGACCTCCCTCCAATGACTTCAGATAAACGGGCATCTTCTGCACAAGACTGTGCAAAATCCTTGCCATTATGCAATTAGCATTACCGCGCCCTTTATCAATTTCGGCCCCGGAATGTCCTCCCATAAGCCCTTCCACACTAATCCTGTAAGCCTCTCCTTTTTTCTCACACATGGAAACCGGAAGACGGCAGTCCATCCTTGCCCCGCCTGCGCAGCTTGTCAGGAAAATACCTTCCTCTTCAGAATCCAGATTCAGCATCCTTTTTCCCTCAAGACCGGACAAATCAATACCCCTTGCACCGTCCATCCCTACCTCCTCATCCACCGTAATGACCACTTCCAGTTTGGGATGGGAAAGATTTTCACTGTCCAAAAGCGCCAGTGCGTAAGCGACTGCAATACCGTCATCTCCGCCCAAGCTTGTGCCCTCCGCATATATTTTATCGCCATCGGTTTTCACTTTCAGGCCTTCCGTCTGCATGTCTATCGTACAGTCCGGTTTTTTCACAGCCACCATATCCATATGCCCCTGCAGGATTACCACAGGTTCCTTTTCATATCCCGGTGTGGCAGGCTTGATGATAATCACATTTTTCAGCTCGTCCTGCCTGTATTCCAGGTTTCTCTCCTTTGCAAACGCCACCAGAAAATCGCTTATCTGCGAAACATTCCCCGAACCATGGGGAATCCCGCATATTTTTTCAAAATACTGAAAAACCTTCTCCGGCTGTAATCCATCCAATGCACCCATACAAACACCTTTCTGCCCCTTTCGGGCCCTCCTAAAACGATATTAGGGAAGTAAAATTATTATACTCCCCCCAAAAAATCTGTCAAGCACCAACAGCCGCCGAATTTCCGCATTTTCCGGGTGCGGCAGGGGAGCCGTATCTGTATCCGCAAGGGGGCGTTACAAAGGCGTTGGTCCTTGCGTTGTGTTCTTTACAACACTAGTACCACTACGCCTTTGTAAGAGTGCATACGTCCCCCGCCGGATACAGATACGGCTCCCCTGCCGCCCCGGAAAATGCAGTATCCGCCTCTAAAATATTAAGCCGCAGGCTATTTTTTTCCCTGAATCCCCTGCCGGCTGGCTGCGGTAATCGTCGGGCATGTCATGAATGACTACCGTTCGTCCCAGCACTTCTCCGGGAAGAAATCTTTCCGTATAAAAAGCGCCCCATGCTTTTCCGTTATTTGCAAAAAGTACCGGCATATCCCCGGCATGAAGCGGGTGCTCCTTTCCGTAGGGATTAAAATGGCCCTTTGTATTTGCAAGCGGCTCTTCTGCGGTGCCCGCACATGCCAATCCTTCATGGATATGGAATCCGTATATTCCGGTTCCGTTATCCGGTAATCCCAATACATCCGCCACCACTACGGTTCCCTGCCTGTATCTGTAAAACAGAACCATCCCCCTGATATCCGGGTAATTTATCGTTCCGCGTACCTGTGCATAATGCTCAGGCGGGCTGTTTAAAATCGGATAAATAGACTCCGACAGCATTTCATACATAAAAAAACGCCTCCCATAAAATAGAATATTCCATTTGGAATATTCTATTCCGGGAAACGCCAAACGTGAAAGCCAATCCTTTGGGCCTTCTTTATGCTACTTTGGATTTTGCAAGTTCTGCAAGGCTCTTAAAGCCTTCAGCATCATTAACTGCCATCTCTGCAAGCATCTTTCTGTTGATGTCAACTCCTGCAAGTTTCAAACCATACATAAATTTGCTGTAAGACAAGCCGTTGATTCTTGCCGCTGCATTGATACGTGCAATCCAGAGCTGTCTGAACTGACGCTTTCTTTCTTTTCTGCCTGCATAGGAACTTGCCAGCGCCCTCATAACAGACTGTTTTGCAACCCTGTACTGTTTGCTTCTCGCTCCCCTGTAGCCTTTTGCAAGCTTTAATATTCTATTGTGTTTTTTTCTAGCGTTCATGCCGCCTTTGATTCTTGCCATGTCTCATTCTCCTCCTTACCGAATTATAAATATGGTAAAATTTTCTTCATATTTTTTACGTTGGTTGCATCTGTGATTGCAGGCTTTCTCAGATTACGTTTTCTCTTGGTGGATTTTTTCGTCAAGATATGGCTCTTATAAGCTTTGCTTCTTTTTAACTTACCTGTTCCGGTTACTCTAAAACGCTTCGCTGCTGCTCTGCTTGTCTTCATTTTTGGCATAACAAGTTCCTCCTAAACTCTCTTTGATTAATCTATTTTAACTGTGTTAGCTGCGCTTCTCAGTTAAAAACATTGTCATACTCCTGCCTTCTACCTTTGGCGCCTTCTCCACAACCGCCACATCAGACAGGCTCTCAGCAAAATCATCCAGAATATGCTTGCTGTTGTTCATGTGCGCCATCTCACGGCCGCGGAAACGTAAAGTGATTTTCACCTTATCTCCCTTTGTCAGGAACTTCCTTGCCGCATTCACCTTGGTATTTAAGTCGTTGGTGTCAATGTTCGGGGAAAGCCTGATTTCTTTTACCTCGATGGTCCTCTGTTTTTTCTTTGCTTCTTTTTCTTTTCTGGTCTGCTCATATTTGAACTTACCATAATCCACAATCTTGCATACGGGCGGCTTTGCCGTAGGAGCAATTTTTACAAGGTCAAGACCTGCCTCCTCTGCAAGCTTCTGTGCATCCCTGGCGGACATAATGCCCAACTGTTCTCCGTCCTCACCAATAAGGCGTACTTCTCTGTCCCTAATCTGTTCGTTAATCATTAAATCGCTAATGGCTGTACCCTCCATAAAGAAAATTTAAAAAAGTGGATAGCATAACTATCCACCAAATCATTCACACCCATCCCGGCATACCAAACATTCAATGTCTTTGACCGCCGGATGAAACTATGAACACTTACGAGCCGCCTGCTGTAAGGTGAGAGTGGATACTCTGCTTTGTTGTTATGCATTCCACATGTTTAAGTAGCATATCACACTTCAAGGCTCTTGTCAACACTCCTTTTTCAGATTTCATCATCTCCTTTTTCAGATTTCATCATCTTCTCATTTGCGGCAGCCCGGGACGGCATATCAATATCCACCGGGGGACGTTTGCACTCTTACAAAGACGTAGTGGTACTAGGTTTGTAAAATACACAAACCAAGGACCAACGTCTTTGTAACGCCCCCTATGGATATTGATATGCCGTCCCTGTCAACTTTTGCAGAATGTGGAATTACATAAAATTCTACTTCAATACAAATCGCATATACACAGGGTCATGGTCTGAATATTGATACTGTAAATCTACATTTTCATACCAGGTGCATTTGACATTGTCGGATATGATGAAGCCGTCCAGCGTTACGGTATAGGTTGTCTCGGGATTGTAGGCTTCATCAGCATTGCGGGCGCTGTCGTGCAGTGCCGCCCTTTCTTCATCCGAAAGGGTATCCATGCAAAAAGCAAAGCCTTTGGGCAGTTCTTCCCTTGGGAAGGGGTATGCCCATGACTCTCTTTGGCTGCCGTCATCCGAAAGCGCTTTCAGGTCATGGTTGAAATCGCCGCCGCAGATTACATAATTTCCCGCTTCGTATTCCCGCCGCATATCTTCGCAAAGCATGGAAACCTGCCCTTGTCTGATTTCATCGCTGTTGCCGTATGCAGACATGTGGAGGTTGATAATGCACAGATACTTTCCATTGTCCACAGGGATTCTGTTGATGCTGTAGCAGCGGTCCAAATCCAAAAACTTGCTAAAGGAAGTGGATATGGGAAAACTTCTGCGCAAGGCGCTTTCTATCGGATAGGAAGACATCACCGCAAGCCCTGCCTTGCTCTTACCATGAGGCTGTGTCAAAGGATAAAACAAAAATGCCGAATCGTAATTGACGGCAAACGTCATGTCGTAGCCTTCATAGACCGTCTGCAGCATTTCATACTGGTTGACATGATAGCTTCTGGTTGCATCCAAATCTACTTCCTGCCAGAGCAGAAAATCCGGCTTTAAGGTATCTTTTACATAGGAAACGGCGCCTGCCACCGTTTCTTCCACGCTTTCCCTGCTTGCCGCCACGGAAGAGGTCCCGCCATCCATAAAGAAACTAAATTCGGGCGTATATGCCCCGAACCCGATATTGTATGTCGTAATACCATATTCTTGTCCACTCGTCAGGACGGCATCCGCCCCTGCGCCCGGCTTCACCTCAAGGGAAAGGTTATCAGGCAGTCTTTTATAGGAAATCATTACATATGCCGCATACACTGCCACTGCCAGTACGATGGCGAGTAAAAGCAGACCTGCGCCCTTTAAAATCACTTTGCACACCTTTTTTTGCTTTGCCATACCTGCAAACTTCCTTTCTTTTTTAAGTTAACTCCTCATTTAGAACCACCAGCCGTTTAAAAACAGCCAGATTTCCTGAAAAATGCCGCAAGCACAAGCGCCCCTCCGATTCTGTCCATTGCTTTGGAGGGAGATACCAATCCAACCATCAGTATCATCACTATCAAAAGCGGTCCTGACGCAAGCAACCCCAGTATAATATTCATGACAAAAAAAGCCCATACAGGAACCACCGAAAAATATTGTTTCAATTTATATACCCCGCATATCCCCAAACTCTGCCTTTATTTCATTCTAATCAAAAGTTCTAAACCTGTCAAATATATCAGTATCCCCATCCCAGAATATTATCTTTTTCAGAAACCTCCTTGCTAAGGCAGTCGAAATGTACTAATATAAACTTAATGTACAAGGGTAATTAAACAAAGAAATGAGGAAACGACATGACAACCAATGAAAAAGCTTTGATGCTTCATGAACAATGGAACGGAAAACTGGAAACAGTGAGCAAAACTCCCGTGAAATCAAGGGAGGATTTGGCCCTTGCCTATACACCCGGCGTTGCGGAACCCTGCAAGGTCATTGCAGAGGAAAAAGAGGCCGCTTATAAATATACCATGAAAGCCAACACCGTGGCCGTCATCTCCGACGGCAGCGCCGTTCTGGGACTCGGCAACATCGGTCCCTATGCCGCCATGCCGGTTATGGAAGGAAAAGCCGTGCTTTTTAAGGAATTTGGCGGTGTGAACGCGGTTCCCATCTGTCTGGACACACAGGATACGGAGGAAATTATCAAAACCGTGACTTATCTGGCGCCCGGTTTCGGCGGCATTAACTTAGAAGACATCAGCGCTCCCCGCTGCTTTGAGATTGAGGAACGGCTGAAAGAAATTCTGAATATTCCCGTTTTTCACGATGACCAGCACGGCACTGCCATCGTAGTGCTGGCGGGTATCATCAACGCCCTGAAAGTGACCGGAAAGAAAAAAGAGGAATGCCGGGTGGTGGTCAACGGCGCGGGAAGCGCCGGCATTGCCATTACCAAACTGCTGCTTACCTATGGTTTTCCCAATATCATCATGTGCGACAAAACAGGCATCGTTTCCAAGGATGCAAAAGGGCTAAACTGGATGCAGCAGAAAATGACCGAAGTCACCAATCTGCACGGAGAAACCGGAACCCTTGCCGACGCCATGAAAGGCGCAGATATCTTCGTGGGCGTTTCCGCGCCCGGCATTGTCAGCGAAGAAATGGTCGCTTCCATGAACAGGGATGCCATCCTTTTTGCCATGGCAAATCCCGTTCCCGAAATCATGCCTGATTTGGCTAAGGCTGCCGGTGCAAAGGTGGTAGGCACCGGACGCTCCGATTTTCCCAACCAGGTCAACAATGTGGTGGCGTTTCCCGGCATATTTAAGGGGGCGCTGGAAGGACGCGCCACACAGATTACCGAAGAAATGAAACTGGCCGCAGCCATTGCCATTGCGGGACTTGTACCCGAAAATGAGCTTTCCGCCGACAATATTATGCCGGAAGCCTTCAATCCCAAAGTGGCGGACGTGGTGGCGGATGCCGTTAAGTCCCATATCAGGTAACGTCATGGATGCCGACTGGCTGTCAAAGCCCTATTATTCCCTGGATGCCTACTGCAAGCATACCTACGGGGAAAAATATTATAAGATTGCCCTTAACGCCGGTCTTTCCTGCCCCAACAGGGACGGGCGTATCGGCACCGGAGGCTGTATCTTTTGCAGCAAGGGGGGCAGCGGTGACTTTGCCGCTAAAACAGATGCGGATTCCATACAGTCACAGCTTCTGGCGGGACGTGCCATGTTTTGCGGCAAAAATACGGGCAGCCGTTTTATTGCCTACTTTCAGGCATATACTAATACCTACGGCCCTGTATCTTATCTTCGTGATATTTACACTGCCGCCCTGCGCCTTCCTTATGTAGCGGGCATTTCCATTGCAACCCGGCCGGACTGCCTGGGACGCGATGTTTTGTCCTTATTGCAGGAAATAAAAGCAGATTTTCCCGACAAATTCATCTGGGTGGAACTGGGCTTACAGACCATGCATGAAGACACGGCCGCATTTATCAACAGGGGGTATTCCCTGTCCGTCTTTGAAGAGGCCGTATCCGCATTGGATGTGCTGCATATTCCGGTTATCGTACATGTGATTCTGGGACTTCCGGGTGAAACGCCTGCCCGAATGTATGAAACTTGTTGTTATTTAAACCATGTGAAGCCTTTTGGCATAAAACTGCAGCTTCTTCATATTTTACGGGATACTCCCCTTGCGGAAAAATACCTCCACGGGGAAATACCCGGATTTCAGGCGTTGACGCAGGAAGCTTATACGGCAATTCTGATTCACTGTCTGGAACTGCTTGACCCGGACATCACCATCCACAGGCTGACCGGTGACGGGCCGAAAGACTTATTGATTGCCCCACTCTGGAGCTTGAACAAAAGAAACGTACTGAACACGCTGCACAATACCATGCGGCAGCAAAACACTTACCAAGGGAGATGTTTTTATGATGCAGGATGCGCTGACCCTGTATAAATTGATTGTACTCTTTATGTTGGACAAGGTAGCCTTTCCCATGACCAAGGCGCAGGTGTGTGATTTTATACAGGAGAAAGAATACACAAATTTTTTCACCATACAGCAGGTTATCTCCGAACTCACCGATACGGAACTGATTTCCGCTAAATCCATCCGCAACCGTACCCAGCTTTGCATCACGGAAGAAGGAAAGGAAACTCTCCGTTTTTTTGAAAACCGCATCAGTGAAGGCATTAAATCCGATATTGAGAATTACTTTTCCGAAAAAGAATTGGAACTGCGCAACGAAGTATCGGTGCAGGGCGACTATTACAAATCCACCAGCGGCGAATATGAAGCCCATCTTCTGGCAAAGGACCGGGGCATTACACTGGTGGAGATTACATTGTCTGTTCCGGCAAAGGAAATAGCCGCCTCCATCTGCGATAACTGGCAGAAAAAGAATCAGGCAATTTACCAGTATCTGGCTGAACAGTTGTTTTAGCCCTCGCTTTCTTCTGCTTCTCTTTTGATTTTTTTCATATGCTCTTTTATTTTAGCTTCATAACCGTTTCCCGACGGCCTGTAAAATTCTTTGCCGTCAAGTTCATAGGGAAGATACTGCTGTTTCACATAATTGTTTTTATAGTCATGGGCATATTTGTAGCCGGTTCCGTGTCCCAGCTTTGCCGCTCCCTTATAGTGGGCGTCCTGCAAATGGACGGGAATGGGCAGGTTTCCCGTATTCTTCACCTCTTCCATGGCCTCTGAAATAGCCGTTACGGCAGCATTGCTCTTTGGTGCGGACGCCACGTAAGCAACCGCCTGCGCCAGTATAATCTGCGCCTCCGGCATACCGATTCTTTCCGCCGCAAGAGAGGCATTTACCGCCACCGCAAGCGCCTGCGGGTCTGCGTTTCCCACATCTTCCGCCGCACAAATCATAATCCTTCTGGCAATAAAGGTCACGCTCTCCCCCGCATACAGCATCCTTGCCAGATAATAAACCGCCGCGTCCGCATCCGAGCCCCGCATGCTCTTGATAAAGGCGGATATGGTATCATAATGGCTGTCCCCGTTTTTATCATAGCGCATGACACGCTTCTGGATGCACTCCTGTGCCACCTCAAGCGTAATATGTATCTTTCCGTCTTCGCTTCTTGCAGTCGTCATGACTCCCAGTTCCACTGCATTGAGTGCATGTCTGGCATCCCCGCCGGATAGCTCCGCCAGAAACTCCAGCGCCTCTTCGTCAATCTCGGCATCAAAACTGCCCATGCCCTTGTCCTTGTCATAAACCGCCTTATTAATCAACGCTTTAATATCCGCCTTTTCCAGCGGCTTCAGTTCAAAAATGACGGAGCGGGAAATCAATGCCCCGTTCACTTCAAAATAGGGGTTTTCCGTGGTGGCGCCAATCAGAATAATGGTGCCGTCCTCCACAAAGGGAAGCAGGTAGTCCTGTTGTCCTTTATTGAAACGATGAATCTCGTCAATAAACAGGATGGTTCTCCTGCCGTACATTCCCTGACTGTCCTTTGCCTTCTTTACCACTTCCTCCATATCCTTTTTCCCCGCCACAGTCGCATTTATCTGGGTAAAATCTGCGCTGGTGGTATTGGCAATCACTTTTGCAAGGGTGGTCTTTCCCGTACCGGGAGGCCCATAAAAAATGATGGAACTGAGTTTGTCCGCCTTGATGGCGCGGTACAAAAGCTTGTCCTTTCCGATGATATGCTGCTGCCCTGCCACTTCTTCCAGCGTAGCAGGACGCATCCTTGCCGCGAGGGGCGATTCTTTTTCCATGTTGTTCTGCCGCATATATTCAAATAAATCCATCCGATGTACTTCCTCCCTGTTTCCGGTTCTTTTCCGGACCGCTATCTTTGAGTTCCTGTTGAGATTCCTTACCGGAAATCAGGAATGTTCCTTCACATACTGCAAAAACTCCGGTGTTTTTGACCAATATTTTATTCCCCAGTTTTCAAAATTCCATTCTTCCATGTAATCATTGCACTCATAATCAATATAAAACAGTTCCCCGTTTTGTACCACAAAATTAGTGGGAAAGTAATCTATATTAATGCCTGCCGGATAGAGCAGACCGCACATATTGTGAATCTGCTCAAAATAGGCAGGCAGCATTTGCTCTTTTTGCACAAGCTCGTATATGGTTTCTCCTTCTATATATTCCTTGAGGATGCATTCTCTTTCAACGTCCGCCGCAAGCATCAGGGGCATTTTGATGCCCACAGATTTTAAACGGCTGTAATCCCTCATTTCCGCTTCCATCTTGTTCCCAAACTGATAATAGTCGCAAGGCTCATGGTGAATCTGTTTCAGCACATACTCATGCCCGCCATCCGAAACCAAATAAGAATATCCGCCTTTTCCTTTTCCGGATTAAGGTCATTATATCCTATTGCCGGGGCGGACACAAGGGCATTCTATTTCCTGAGACTGCAGACAGCCCCCGTATTCAGCCTGCAAATCCACTCTGTTGAGAGGTCCATCGCCCCCCTGCACGCGTTTGTATCATTAAGGGAATGCAGCATTACAAAATCATGGATGATGCCTTGAAAACGGGCTGCCGTCACAGGTACCCCCGCCGCCCTCAGCCTGCGTGCAAAAGCTTCCCCTTCGTCACGCAAAACATCTGCTTCCCCGTTTATTATCATTGTCTGCGGAAGCCCCTTTAAGCAGGCCGCATCCGCCCTGAGAGGAGATGCCAGAATGTTTTCCCTATCCCGGCAGGAAGGCGCATACTGTTCCCAAAACCACTTCATTCCATCCCGGTACAGATAATAGTCCTGTGCAAATTCACAATAGGAATCCGTGTCAAAACAGGCATTTGTTACGGGATAATACAGCAACAGTTTCTGGATATACGGTCCCATCTCATATTTTGCCCTTAGCGCCATCGCTATCGCCATATTTCCGCCGACGCTGTCACCTGCAACCGTCAGGGTATCCTGTCTCGCGTCGTATCCCGCCTGCGCCAGAAGGTTCGGCAACATACAGAGAATGGCAAAGCACTGCTCAACGGCAACGGGAAACTTTGCCTCCGGCGCCCTGTCATATTCCGGAAAAACCACTATGCTCCCCGTTCTGTCTGCCAATTCCCTGACCAGCTTTTCATGGGTATGGAAACTGCCGAAAACCCATCCCGCCCCATGAATGTAAAAAATGACATTTGCCGGAGTATCCATATGCTTTGGCTCCACAAAATATACCGGTATCCTGCCCCAGCTTCTCGTTTGTACCATCTGCTTTTCTATTTTTGCCGGGCACATTGCCACCGTTTCATCCTGCGCCTTCTCCAGCACCTCCCTGCCCTCCTTGGGCGGCAATTGGTATATACGGGGACATTGTATGGAAGCATCGCTGACTGCTTTTGCTTCCTTTTCTAACTGCACTTTTCGCTTCATAATATTCCTTATACTACAGCCATAAAAGGCTGTAGAAAACCGGTTCTTTGCTATTATCTTATGCAATGACCCTCATATTCGTCTGTCGCTTATCCTATGCATTTGCAATCTATGGCCGGAAATATTGTTTTGGCTATAAGTATTTATACAATTCTTCAATTAATTGGTAAACTCTCGTAGCGGGACACATCTGAGATGGTGCCACATCTCCGTATGCTTCATATTGACGTCTGGCCCGTGCTATGGCAATTTCTGTGTTGTCCTGAAGTATCTCAAAAATATTCTTCATATTCTTTTTATAACCACAATGCCCCCTTAGAAGCTCCCTATATCTTTCTCTTCCCACATTAACCGACAATTCCTGAAAGTGAAGAAGAAACCACAACTCAATACATTCATTTGACCATGCTGTACGGTATTCACGCACATCCATTTTAGTTTCCGCACTGTATTGTGTATTATCAAAATTATCCAACGGAAAATCATCCTTATCATACATCAGCCATACTGCTTCTGCTTGTGGAAATTCCTTATCTACCGAATTTCTGGCATACTCCAGCAATCCCTTTGTATTTTTTCCGGTCCCTTTTACTATGATGAAACGGCCTGTCGAAAACTCTCTGTATTTTTCATTAATCCTTTGTGCTAAAGCATTAATATAATAAGGTTCTGTTTTGATTCCTTCACTCACAATATAAGTGTAACGCGGCAGTTCATAGTTTATTTCTTTTTGCTTCTTTCGCATTTTTTCTCTCAGTTCTGCCTGCTCCTGCTTAAACTCACTGAACTTCTTAGGCTTGAGGCTCATTCGTTATCCTCCCAGCTCATAATTCTTTGAATGTATGGGTCTGCCCCGTATCTTCCTTCAATATAGCGTTTTCCATAAGCCTCATCATTTCTTATCATAGTTCCGTCATTCTTGCGGAAAGAAACCAGTGAATACAGTTTAGATGCCCCAAAAGGGTTCTTTGCACAAAACCAGATTTCATCCCTGCGGAATACATTATGATTCATTGTTGTAATATCATGCGAAGTCAACAAAAGCTGTGCGCCCTTTTTATTAATTTGCGGATTTGTAAACAATCCTATAAGATATCGTAAAAGCTTCGGATGCAATTTTGCATCCAATTCATCTGCAATTAATAAATTACCTTCTTCCAGACAGTGACTGACTCTGGCAAGACAACTAAGCAGCTTTCTTGTACCGCTGGATTCTTCTTCCAAACGTATTTCACACATTTCGCCATTTTCCATTATGTGTTTTGTATAAATATTTTCTATATTTCCATCCAAATCCTTTTCCACTCTGATATCTTTAATTGCTATATCCATTTCCGCAAGCATTTCAAATATCCTTTTGCGTTTATCATCTGTCTTAGGCAGCAATATCTTCTTCTCGCTTCGTGGATTATCATAATTCAGCATTTCTATATTAAAAAACCATTCAACAACTGTGTCTATCGTTTCAAAATCATAATTGATTGCAATATGAGAAAGCAGAGGCATGGTATCATTTACCTTTTCCACTGCAATTCCTTCTATTTCCCCACCTAAAATACACTCGTCTTCCGAACGTTCAAAAACCAGCAATACATTATTCGTTCCCGCTTCCTGCAAATATAAATTTTCTTCTATTATTTTATTTTTCAACAAGGAAAGCTGATAGCGAAACTTCTTGCCTTTTGTATAAAACATGATATCAAATTTTGTAGGTACTTCCTTACTTTCCGGAGAAAGCTTATAATATGTTTCTTTTGTTGTAATTGAAGACAACTGGCGTATAGCCGACTCATATTTATCTTCTTCATCGTGTAATTTTGTAATCACTATAACACGCAATATAGTCACTTTCAGATAATTCAATGCTTCTAATACCGTTGATTTTCCTCCCCCGTTAGGACCATAAATGGCTATGACCGGCACAACCTTTTCCTTGCTGTCCTTATCCACAATTAAGCTATGTCCATGCTCACTTATTCTTTCTGCTAAAAAATCAAGTACCGCCTCATTTTTAAAAGCCTTAAAATTTTCAAATGCAAATTGGCATATCATAGCGTTCCTCCTTGAGAGATTTTTTCTCTCTGTCTATTGTTTTGTTATATATTATCACCATATTTCAGTATTTTCAATATATTATATTTGATTTTTTCTCATGTCTATCAAAATCATTGTCAGTCTCCCCAAAATGCTATTCCTTCCTCAATCAAACAAAATCTCCTCCACCGTCACAAACTCATATCCCTCTTCAAGCAGCTCATCCACCACCTGCAAAGCCGCCGTAACGGATGTCCCGTAATAGTCATGCATCAGGATAATATCGTTGTCCTTCACATTGGACACTATTTTGTTGGTTATGCAGGAAGCATTGGAAGAACACCAGTCCAGAGGGTCCACGCTCCACAATACCGGAAACATATTCAGTTCGGATTCAAACTTTTTATCCCACGAACCGTATGGAGGCCGCACATACACTACCTCCTCGCCTGTAATCTGTGTTATGATTTCATTGGTCTTTATCAGTTCTTCCTTAAACGCCTCCCGGTTATTCTTTGTAAGCTGCATGTGGCTGTATGTATGGTTTCCTATCAGATGGCCCTCCTCGCTCATACGCAGGATGATATCGGGATGCAGTTCCGCATGTTCACCTGTCACAAAAAAGGTGACATGGACTCCCCTGTCCTTCAATCCGTCCAAAAGCTGCTCGGTATAATAAGGGTGGGGACCGTCATCAAATGTAAGCGCAATCTTTTTTACCTCCATACTGTCATCCTGTGCTTTGTCGGATATAGCCGGGATTACCTGTTTTTTGCCCGCCATATAAAAAGACAGCATTAAAACCATAACGGAGAATATGGCTAATACTGTCTGCTTTGTTTTTGTCTTCACGGCTTTATACGCACCTTTTCTTTGCTTATTGCATTATATGCGTCTTTCACCCGTCAAATTCATTTGTCCTATCTTTTTTCAGATACCATGCCCTTTTATCCATATACATCAAATCGTCCGCCTGCGTGATAAGCTTATCCATATCTTCACTGCCATCCTCACGCCAGACACAGCCGATTGCCATGTTGGCATTGCGCCTGCACATTTCAAGTCTGACACGTTCTGCCTTTTCGAGAAGTTCCTCTTCCTCTATTCCCGCACATAACACCAGAAATTCATCTCCGCCCACCCGAAACAGGGCATATTCCTGAAACTCTTCTTTGAGACATTCACATGCGCGAATCAATAATTTATCTCCCTCGCTATGACCCATGGTGTCATTTGCCCGCTTGAGTCCCGTGACATCGCAGAAAAGGATTCCGATACTTTTTTCAGGCTCTAACACGGCAACGTACTTGTTCATGGCATGTCTGTTGCCGATACCGGTCAACTGGTCCAGAAAACACAAATCTTCAAGTTTTTTCACATGGTTCCTTCGATGTAAAAGCGATACCATAAAATGTCCCAATATCTGAAAGAGGGCAGTTATATTTTCCAGAAACCGTTCAGGCGGATTATCCACTCCGTAAAATCCGATAATCTTCTCTTCACTCACCAGAGGGCTTACCACCAGGGATTGAATATTTTGCGGTTTCAGGCGCTCATATATTTCCGGCTCGTTTTCCCGTATGCTTTCCAGATTTTTGATGATGACATTTTCACCACTGTGGAATCTTTCGTACCACTTGCTTACCACTTCGTAAGGCACATCCTGCAAATTTTCCTTCTGTGGAATGACGCCGTCTGCACACCACTCGTAGGTATTGTCAAAGGTTCCTTTGCCTGATTCTTCAAAAATATAAACACGTTCGCTTTTTAGAGCCTGCCCCAGATACGCAAGCAAAACCGAAATGGATGCTTCCGGCGTGTGCTCCGACATGGAAACGCGCAGCCCTTCATTGACCATTATGGCATTGGCCTCATACTCCCTGCTCCGCTGGTCCCACGCACTTAAGTCAATAGCAATTTCAAAGCGGTACCGCCTGCCATCTTCCTCCAGCATGGTTTGTTTGACGGAAAATTTTTTCTTCAGTAACGGGTGATAGCGTATTTCTTCCAGGAAATATCCCGGCTTCAGCTTTTTATTGCTGCAAAGGGCGCAGGGTCTATAGCTGCCGGAAAGAAGTTCATAACATTTTTTTCCCTTAAACTCCTCCACGGAACCGATGCCATATACCTCACGCGCCCGGCGGTTCATATATACCATCTCATTGCTGTCCATGTCCGCTACATATACAATTTCACCCATTTCTTCATACAATTCCCATATTTTGGCGTCTGACATGATTGCTGCCCCTTTACATTCTTAAATTCAGTAAAAACCATGTTAGGCAAGTTCCACCGAAACCTGTCTGCCTATACTGTGATAGTATATCAATAGCAGGGCTATTATGGCAAGTGCCAATATCTTTCTTAGCCTTCCACCCTTTCTTCCCCATTGAATCAGCCCGGAAACCAGCTCCTTCTTTCTTTCCTCCGTCATCCTGCCCTTATCCGCAAAGAGAAGCATCAGATAAGAAAGTCCTGCTATCATGGCAGTGGTGGCAAATATTTCCGTTCTAAAGCCGTCCCCTGTCTTTGGCTCCCCGTCTTTTGGAATATCGGCTGCCGCATGACTGCCATTATCGGTATTACTTCCGGCAGCTTCATTGTCTCCGCTCACCTCGTTTCCACCGCTGCTGCCACTGTCATTCGTACCGCCGCCGTTATTACCTCCGCCTTCATTTCCGCCGCTTTCATTTCCTTTGGATTCCTCGTATACAAGAGTATATGTAGAAAAACGGTCCGTTTCTATGGTGATGGTATCAGGATTGGCGTCCTTATCCGCCAATATATCCACCACACCGTTATGTACCCTCATGATTGCATAAGTCCTGTTATTTCCCTTCATGCCATCCGGTATGGTTATAATTATCTGAATCAGTCCCTGCGTTTGCGTAATATTTGTCCGGTTTCCGTTTAGTTCCTTGATAAGCTCCACGTCCAGATACTGCCCTACCGTATACTTATCTCCCAGCGAAGCCTCTACAAGATTTTTGTCACCCTCCGGGACCGTACCCCCTATATCTTTTACAACCAGACGGATTTTAATATTGTTTCCTGCCGCAACCTGCTGTTTGTCATCCTCCGACAATGCTGCATTTGCCAATGTATCCGTATCCATCGGCAGACTGACTGTGGGCGCTCCACCTCCATTTTCCACTTCCTTCTCGACGTTTCCGGTATCTGCGCCTTCCTGAAGTTCAGCCTCGCCAGTTGTGCTGTTTTTCCCCACCGTATAATTACTGTTGTCACTGAAAAAATAATCCTCCGGCTTTGCCGAATCGCCCATCTGTCCCGTCCAGCCCGAAGTCACATCTCCGAGCCCCTTTGTCAGACCTATTTTTGCCCCCGCGCCCAATGCGCCGGATACGGTAACAACTGCGCTATCCCTCAGGCAGACATTGCTTGCGGCATTGTTTCCATCCAAATTCTGGTTTACAACGGGGATACCGGATACTTTTAAGATACCGGCATTCACCAATATACCTCCTCCGTTTGTTCCGGCACTCGTAGTCTTATTTCCCGTTATGCTGCCACCGCTCATCAGAAACGAGTCCCCGGCGCCAGCCAAGGAAACACCTCCGCCTGCTATGGCCTGATTGCCCGATATAATACCTCCTGCCATGGTAAACGCTGAAGAGGCACGGTTTCCCTGAACGGTAACGCCGCCGCCGTTATTGCCTGCCGCATTCCCGCTTATCTCACCACTATTCATGGTAAAGACTCCATCCATTACAATTACACCGCCCCCACCCTGCACGGCATAATTGCCCAAGATAGTTCCGCCTTCCATTTCAAACACGCCATTATTGAAGATACAGACACCTCCGCCTACATTGGCAGTATTGTTCCTGATAACAGCGCCCGGCTTCATAACCAGTTTTCCCCCTTCATTGGCTCCCAAAGCAACTGCTCCGCCGTAAAAACCGTTTCCCAAATCATTATTCTGCAATACGCAACCCGAATCAAGTATCAGGGTCGCATTATCGTCCACTGCAAATAAATGGGCATTCCCATTAGAAAAACTAATCCCGCTGTTAGTCCTTGCGGCAGGATTGTCACCGCTCCAGACAGCGCCCCCGTCAATCGTGATATTGGTCAGTGTCAGAACAGAGCCGTCTTCACTCACCGTTCCTATCTTCCTAATTGTACTGTTTCCCCTTTTTATGGTATGTCCTTCACCGTTTATTGTAAGTTCACGACCGTATACCAACATCAATCCCTCAGTCCAGTTGCTATCATCCAGAACAATATCCCTAAGCAGCCTGATTTCACTCTTTGGGGACATATAACATTGATAAATGGCATTGATTAGAGAATCTTCCTTCCATGTTGCGCCGCCATCGGTGCTGTATTTGACTTCGGCGCCTTCACTTAGTGCTTCTGCGGCCTGCACAGCCGTTTCCTCTATTTCGGAATTATCTTCTGCCGCATTGACAGGCATATAGGCCGAAAATGCAAGCAGCCCTGCCAAAAATCCGGCAAGCGTCTTCCTAAAACAAAACCGTATCTTCATATTGCCTCCTCCATTGCGTTTAGTAAATTTTCGTTATATTGCATATTTTACCAAATTTTCGCTTTATGGATAGCAACATGGAACAGATTGCAGTTTTCAAGGAATACTTTTTCTATTTTTCCTCGCAGTAATATTTCATATACTGTTCTTTCAGAATTTTGCATGCACCTCTCGGCGGATATATTTGCTTTCCTGTCTGTAGGCAGATTTCATGGGTATCCAAGCTTTCAATGTATTCCAGATTTACCATATAAGCTATCCCCACCCGCACAAACTCCTGATACCCGGAAAGCATTTCACAGATTTCCGTCATGGTCATGCGCAAAAGATACTGGCCGCCGTCCGCAAGATACAAATATTGTGTTTTTCCCTGTGCCTCACAATACACAATATTGTTCACCGCCACCCTGTGAAGCCTCCCCTCCACCTTAAGCAGGATAAACTTATTGCGCTCTTCTCCTATTGCCGTCAAAAATTTATCCAGCACGGAAAACAAATCCCTTTCCGGTACCGGTTTTACCAGATACTGCGCTGCATCCACGCGAAACGCCTCAAGAGCATGCTCCTTTGAACTTGTCAGAAAAATAATCCTGCATGTGCTTCCCATTTCCCGGAGTTCCTTTGCCGCCTCTATTCCCATTTTTTCCGGCATATAAATGTCCATCAGCAGTAAGTCCGGACGATAATTCTTGTCCCTTACCAACGCCAGCAGTTCTTCCGCATTTTTAAATTGTTCCACCGAAAAAAACATTTTCGGATGCTGCTTTTCATAATTTTCAAGCATTTGCCGTGTTTTAGCCAATTCCGCCGGCTCGTCATCACAGATTGCTATCAGATACATGACCCTTCCCCTTTCGCATGATTCCCATTTATTCATCCTGTCCTGCTAACATCGGTGGAATATTCATTATAAGCCGGAAGACAAACACACCGTTATCATTTTTAAAGTCATACTCCCCTCCGTAATTCTGTGCTGCACGAATGATGCTTGACACTCCTATGCCGCCCGTAAACTCCGGCTTTGGCTGCCCGTTTTTCAGTTCTGTTTCCATCCTGCATGTGTTCCTGCAATGGATAACCAGCTTGTTTTTCTTTCTCTTTAGCATCAGATGGATGAAACATTCTCTGTCCGGCGACTGTTTTTTAACCTCCATACACCCATAGATGGCATTCTCGTAGGCATTTGCCAATATGGTAACCAAATCAATATTCGCTATTGTGGGATTTGCACCGATTTCCACATCCAGTGTTGCCTCTATCTGCTCTCTTCTCGCCTTTCTGGTATATGCGGCAAGAATATTATTGACTGCCGTATTGGCACATATGGCTTCCGCCACGTTTTCTTCCGTTTCTTTCTCATATTCCTTCAAATACTGCAGCAATTCTTTATTCTGCCCCCGGCGGGTATATTCTGCTATCACGGCAATGTGATGCCTTGCATCATGCCGGATTCTTTTGCCTGACTCTGCGGATTCCTCCAGGATTTCGATATTTCTTTCCAGCATCCTCTGATTCATTTTAACCAGTTGATTTTCTTTTTGATACTCTTTTTCTTTTCCGATGTGAAAATAAAGTCTGAATACCAGAAACTGCAGGGCGCCGGTAAGGAAAAAATTCATAAAGATTGCAAAGAGACGGTACAGTGTCTGCTCCCTGCTGTTGGGATTCAAGATAAATCCAATTCCAAAAAGAATACTAATAATCATAATGGTGACACTGAACCTGTCCAGCTCATTTTCCACATAATAACCAAATTTCCGGATTGAACTTTTTATCCTTTTTTCTATGAAATATGCAATTGCCGCAATCAAGGCAATACGAGTTACAATATCCGCCCACACATTTCTGTCAAAAAGCAGAACCGCAACTTCGATTCCCACAATCAGAAACACGGCTAGCATATAGAAAATAAGCGCAAGTTTGTAAAGTGACAGGTAAACATGGTCCCGGCTCATGCAAATTGCGAAAACCGTAAAACACATATACATTATGATTGCCACCGTTTTTACGCAGCTTTCATAGTCTGCCGCATACCAGATACTTGCCGCAGTAAGCATTACCAAACCAAAACATCCATAACAGATTGCTGTTTTTTTCTTCCCAAACTTAGATTCACTCATCAGGAGAAAAAACAGCATTATCCCCGCAAGGCTTATTGCATAACGAATAAATGCTATATATACCGGTCCGCCTAACATAATAACGCCACCCCCGCCTTTTTTTATCCTGTCCTAAAAAAACACTCACTTAATTTAATTATATCACCCCAATTTTCCAGTCCCAATGTCAATATTGTTTCTAATCATGCTAATTTTGCTTTTTACAAAAAAACAGTACCGGTCATCAAACATCAATGACTGATACTGCCTTTCACACCACAATCCGGTTTTCTTCTTATTCCTCTTCCCCGGGCTGCCATGCCGTGCCAAATTTGACATCCTTAAACAGGGCGGCAAGACCCGTAATCTGTTTTAATCTGAGCACTTCATCCCTGTCCATTCCCAGATGCCTGGATATCCAGTCATCTGTACGGCCCAGTTCATGAAGTTCCTTTACAATATTGCTCATCAACTCCACATTATGGCTGCCCCGCGCACGGTTATGCCGTATCGTGCTTGCCATCCTCTGGTCTATGGGCTTATCTATCACGGAAACCGGAAGCCTCCCCTGTTCCCTCTCATAAATATCCGGATAATCCAGCATAATCCGGTAACGATGAAATCCGTCAACAATAACATAACTGTCTTTTTCCCTGCTGTAATAACAGACAATCGGCATTGTATATCCATCCTCCTTTATGCTGTCATACAACAGTTTCATTTCAGGTGTTGCCACAGAATTGGGATTATATGTATTGGGGATTATCTTTTCCACTGGAACCGAAATCACATGATAAACAGGGCTTTTATATTCCATAATTCATCTCCTCTACACTTTTATACTTCCGACGGATGACATCAATGCGCTTCTGCTGCTGTTTTGTCATGCCAAAACCCATGAACCGGCAGATATGGTCGTTTTTTAAAATGCAGTAACACATTCTTTTCCAGCTTGGTATGTCCTTGCTCGATTTGATATTGTCTGTATCATCCGGAATTTTTCCCCGGAAAATAATCCGTGACTTTCCATTAAGTGTGTAGTTGGATACTCCGTTGCGGACAATCTGATAACCGTTTTCTTCCAGTTCTTTAATGGTATCCTCATCAAGCCCGCCGCCTGTTTTGTGCCAGAACTCAATGGATGTGTTGAACTTTTTGATATAATTGTTACGAAGCCTTGTAGGCAGTGTATCTAAAAGAAACATGGTATAAGACTTCCATGTCTGTCCCTCCGGCAGCTTGATATTGCGGTATCCCATTGCCCTGCTCTTTGCATAAATACTAGCAAAATTGGCACCCTGCACCCGCCCTACCAGTTTGACCCACATTTCCGGGTCTATCACGCGGTACAGGTTTAACGAGTCCTTGGAGTAATCGTTAAACGGCGATGCCACCCGCATCTGGGAAACCTTAAGCCCTGCCATGTAATACAAGTCGTACAGTCGGTTATAATCATAATCAAATACATAATTTGCATGCCACACATCCCGGGGAGACCAGTCATAAATCGGGGAAGCAAACCACACATCCTTGAATTTCCTGCCTATCCAGCACTCTCCCTGATACCCGTTCTTTTTATTCAAAAATCCGCTGTACCTAAGCAGGGATTCGCTGGCACGCAGGCCTAACAGACACACCGTCTTCCCGCCTCCGTGGGCAATTCTGTACCAACGCCCAAACTGTCTTGCAAGGTCTTCCTGATTCATCCGGTAACGATAGGTCGTGATGGGATTGTTTTCCAGATTGATGATATATTCCTTTTGGGGCATTTCCCGCACCCAGCTTTCTTTCTTTGTATCATCCCAGGGAAACCAGTACATTTCATAACTGCTGAGCGCCGTCCGCGTCGCCATGGGAAGGCAGACCCAGTACGGCTCCACCTCATCCTTTAGCTTTTCAAATGTCCTCTCCACATACTCGGTAGTCACTGTATACTGTGCCTCAAAATCCTGATGAAAAACACCTATTTTCTTTTCGGGATAGTGTTTCCTTTGGTAATCCAGCACCAGGTTCAGAAGGACCCCGCTGTCTTTGCCTCCGGAAAAAGATACATAGATATTGTCAAATTCTTCAAAAATCAAATGCAGCCGGTCCTGCAGGGCTTCATACACATTTTTCTCCAGATACTCTTTTACCATCCAATCACCCACTTAAATTACCAGATTCTGGAAATTCTTATACTTGTATAATTTAACACAGAAAACGACAAAATTCAACAAAATACAAAATAATAGCGTTTCCCCATTTCACCTTGCAGCAGCCCCGGCGTGCATATGTTCCAACAGGACACGTTCTCACTCGGGTAAAAACACAGCGGCACGTAGGATGCTAAAACACAGCATCCAAATGCCGGTGTTTTTACACGGTCCTTTATGGAATCATATGCACGCCGGGGCTGCTGCAAGGTGAAATGGGGAAATTGAAGAATACAAAATACCGTACTTTTGCATATTCCAAATGGCTGTGGTACAATCTGTAGGATAAGCAAAAATACACTCTACCCTGCGTAGATACGTGAGACTCTACGCATCGTGGGTGTCAAACCGGAAATTCATCATGTACGATATAGGCACAAGGAGGAAAAGATATGGACCAGATTAAAATCGGCAGATTCATAGCCGAAACGAGAAAATCAAATAACATGACGCAAAGACAACTGGCCGATGCACTTTCCATCAGTGATAAGACGGTTTCCAAATGGGAATGCGGAAAAGGACTTCCTGAAGTTTCCCTGATGATGCCGCTATGCGCTGCCCTGCAAATCACCGTCAACGACCTTTTGACCGGACAGAAGGTTGCGGAAAAAGAGTATCAAAAAAAAGCGGAGGAAAACATGATGAATTTAATTAAAGAAAATGAAGAAAACAAAAAGAAAATGGCGCTTTCCATTATATGCGGCATCATTACCATAATAGCCGTATGCTCCCTGACTGTTATCGCGTCTTATATCGAGATGCCTGTGTTTATGCGGATATTACTGATTGTGTTTGCCATTGCAACGGCAGTGGCAGGCGTGGGCGCAGCATCCATACTGGATGTAAGCGCGGGCTGCTTTGTCTGTCCGCACTGCAAGGCTGCTTTTGTTCCGGCCATGAGTGAATATGTAAAAGGATACCATACGCTTACAAAACGCAGGCTGACTTGTCCCGAATGCGGTAAAACAGGAATGTGCAGACACCGCGTCATCAAAAAATGAAAAAAGATTACCAAAATGCTGCAGGGCTCTTTCATAAAGAGTCCTACAGCGGACGCAATTCCATGCTGTCTATATAGTTTTCCGAAAAATCCGGCTCATCAGCCAGATTATAGTCTTCAGCCACAATAGGTTTTACGGCTTTTCTTGCGCCGCTTTCATCATGTCCTGCAAAAATCTGCCTGCCGTATAAAAATGCGCCCTCAAGGGCGGCATTGCCGACAGCTTCCGTCCTGTCTGCAAGCACAGAAGGTATCAGCCCGATTGCCGCTGCGGAGGAAGCGTCCAGATAATATCCCATTCCGCCCGCCAGATACACCTTTTCTATACCTTCAAAACCATCCAGACCGTATTTTTTGCACAAAACCCGGATGCCCGTACAGATGGCAGCCTTCGCCATCTGCAACTGTCTGATATACCGCTGTGTAATACGCACCCCGCCGATAGTAATCCCCTCTTCAAAATAAGGGTCCAGAAGCAGACCCGATGCATCCACCAGCCCCTCCTCCAAAAGCTTCGCGGTAAGACGCATCAAATCCGTCCCATAGCAGTCCGTGTTTCCTTCAAAGGCCGGACCAGCCGCAGTGGAAGCCGCTACCAGCCTGTCTTTATTGCCCAGTACCATTTCACCGTTGGTTCCCAAATCCAGAAGCAGGGAAATGCTCTCTTTTTCCGCCATGGAAAGGGCATGGATGCCCGCCACAATGTCTGCCCCCACAAAAGTGGAAATTCCCGGAAGCACCACCGCGTCAAGCCCCAGCAATTTTGTCCTGATTTCCGATAATGTCTGCGGCAGAAAAGGATATTTTCCAAGCCCGCTTACATCCAGTCCCATAAGCAGGTGCACCATGGTGGTATTGGCTGCAATGGCAAGCCCGCAAATCTTTTTTTCGACAGCCGTAAACTTCTCCACGCCCTTCTGCATGACGTCCAACACAGCCTCCTGCATGGCAGCTTTTGCCTCCGGCTGCTCTGCCGCCTCTATCCGGGATAGCACATCCGCCCCAAAATTCCTCTGGGGATTGATACAGGTATAAGTGTCGGCCACCCTGCCATCGCAAAGACGCCTAAGCTGCATGGCTATGGTGGTGGTGCCGATATCGGCGGCAATCAAATACTCCTTTTTTCCGTCAGCCCCGTCCCCGGACTTTGTCCATAGCCCTCCGTGAAATTCACTGACGGCATCCATCGGCTTCGTGCCAAAACATCTGCCGCAGCCGGTACATATCCTGCAGCGGTTTCCTTTTTTAAATGAACTGGTTTTTGTCTTTGTCATAATGGTAATCTATCCCCGCCAACTGTTCTTCCAAGCCGCCCTGTTCAATGTCAAGTTCCTCGCAGAGCGTTTCCAAATCTTTATAGTAATTCCTGAGTTTTAAATTGATAAAACTAAGCAGCATAACCGAATCCTTTGGTATCATCATCATCCCTCTTTCTTCTGCCATTCCCCAAAATGTAAGACCAGTTCGGGAAAAACATGCGGTTTTATATTATCCGTGAAGCGGTACACCACCGGCGCTTCCTCTTCTGAAAGGTCATAGACGACTACAATCTCTTTTGACGCATCTACAATCCAATATTCCCCGACGCCGGCGCTTTTATAAGCATCCGGCTTTTTGTAATAATCCATGGTCTTACTGGAAGGGGACACTATCTCGATTATCCAGTCGGGGGCGCCATGACAGCCCTTTTCGTCCAGCTTGTCCAAATCGCATATTACGGAAATATCCGGCTCCACATAATTTCTGTCGTCCTTTTTTAAAAACACCCCGAAAGGCGCCTGTATCACCCGGCACATTCCCTTTTTCTTTTTTATAAAATCATAAATATGATAACTCAGCCACATTAAAATTTCCTGATGAGTCCGGGAAGGCGCCCCCATCCCAAATATCTCCCCGTCAAGAAGCTCCGCCCTCTCTCCCTCAGGCAAGGACAGAATCTCTTCGACAGTATGCTTTCCCTCTCCTGTCCATGACATAAAAATACCATCTCCTTTGATTGCAGACTGCTCCATATACTTTCTCCTTTCCGGCAGAAAACTATATGGAATGCAGCTTCTGCCACTAAAACAAAATGCGGGTAATGTGGCAGAAATTGCCAGAATGTAAGACCATACGCATATGTACGTTTCATTGATTATTATTGTTTTTTAAATTATATATCTTCTGTTTTATTTTGTCAAGGCATCTGAGATTACTTTTCGGCCCTGTTCCCCAAAGTCCAATTCATCAAAAGGAACCCGGGAAGCGCTTTCCATATCACGGGGCGGATATCCGGTTAAAGCACATCCCGGAAAAACCAGCAGCTTAACACCTTCCAATGATGCCCGCAAAATGGTCTTTTCCATAACTTTCATATTCTGATTTATCTTATTTGAAACAGCAAATTGATATGCACCTATTTTCATTACTCCAAATCCTTACTTAAATTTGTATTTTCCTTTTCCGTAACCGGATACAGGTTCAATAATACCTGCCTGCAACAAGTTTGAAAGAAATTTGGAAGCACCTGAACCTTTCAGGTCAAGCAATTCCATAACAGTGCTCCTGCCAAATACCTCATCAAATCCAAACTTTTCAAAGAGTCTGTGGATATGAACAGTCATTTTTGTAGAAAAGTCTTTTCCTTTTGCAGAAAGCACACTTTCAATATCCACTTCTTCGTCGTTCGGTAATCCACCTATATGCAGATTTCGATTGTGAAGTTCATTTTTTTCATTCAAGAGCAGGTTTCTGAGGAACACTTCAAGATACTCCGTTGTTTCGTGAATACCTTTTTGGAGGTTGGTATAATTTGCACGGACAAGTGCATTTCTGAAATACCACGCATTTTCCGCAAATATATCATTCGTTGTTACAAAGCCAAGCGTTCTCAAATACTTGATAAAGAATACTGCCGTTGTTCTTGTGTTGCCCTCTCCGAAAATATGAATTTGCCAAAGTCTTGAAACAAATATTGCAAGGTGGTGAATAATCTCGTCCATAGACAAACCTTTGTAGCTAAAATCCTTCTCCTGTGAGAAATCATATTCAAACGTGGCTTTTAATTCCGAAGCGCTGCCGTATATTACGGTTGCCCCATCAAGGTCTGGTTATCCGCATACCGCCAGTATAAAACTGATTACCGAAAACAGATTACACAGACAATGAAAAATGACACTGATAAGCAGATTCTTTTTCTTATAAGCTACAAAAGCCACCGGAGCAAATGCCATTATCCGGAATACATTCTGGAACGGCAGCCAAAAATGATACAAGGAAAATAAAACAGCTATGAAAATGGGCGTGAAAGCGTTCTGCTTTTCATAATGGGAGGTTAAATATCCCCTGAAAAACAGTTCTTCCGTTATCGGTCCGAGCAACACGTTGAAAAAGCTGTAATATATGCAAAGTGCAATGAGTACCGGCTTAGAAAAGGAATGCAGATATTCAAAGTTTGTCCAGTCAAATCCCACCGGTAAACCGGAAAGCAGCGCAGCCCTTACCTCTGCCCAAATTTTGCTTTCAACCGGCGCAACAAAAGCGGAAAGAAGGCCTGTTATCCCGAAAAATACAAATGCAATCAGTAACACTTTCGAAACAGGAAGTTTTTCCTGTCCGACAAGCGCACTTTTTAATGAAAACTTGCCGTATTCTTTTTTGCTGGAAAATAAAATTATGCCTAACTCAATCGGTACCAGAAGTATCGTTCCCAATATGCAAAATAGTAATAATTGCGGTATCCTGCAAAAATGACCTAACCAGAAATAGGTAATGCTTAAAATTGTGGTAGGGATAAAGATTCTTAACAAAAGACCCTTTGTGCTTATTTTAATCATAAAAAATGTACCTCATTATTATTTTCCCAATATATCATCCATGGAAGCCGGACTAAAAGACTGAAGCGCATCATGATTGGTCAGGGCTTTGATAATTTCCCACCCTTTCCTGCTGTGAACAACGTTCTGAGGCACGGGTACAAACCCAAAGTCAAGATAAATTCTACACGCAACCCATGTCGTGGTCTGTGTGGGGATTTTGGCGTGTGTATAGCCAAGACCGCGCATAATGCCCAATGTATGTGAAATAAGCGGCTTTGACAAGCCTTTTCCCTGATATTCCCTTCGGACGGCAACCCAGTGCAGCCATCCATCCCCTGATTTATCCTCGTTTGTTATGTCATAATACGCAGTAGCCGTTGCTACTTTCTCACCCAATGCATCTTCAATAAATACCATGCGGGATGAAAGAGCCTCCTCATTACCTGCAAAATATCTGTTCCACGCTTCCAGTCCCTGTTCATAACTGCTAAATTCTTTCGCCGACTTTTCAATTGCAATCCAAGTGTCACGGTCACCCTGCTCATAAAAAGCAAAATGATACCCTTCAGGAAGCGGAAAACACGGCATTCCCTCCAAACCGCGTTCAAGCAGTAACTCGTAATATTTTATTTTGTAATCATGGTTGTCAAATTGTATTCCGAACTTGTTCACGGCGCTATCCTCCAAATCCTTAACATTATTCCCTGCTTATACAGCATACCATAAACAGGCGCCCTTGTGGAAAAAAATTGCATATAAGTGATTGCATCCCTAAAGACACGCAGGTATAATAAATCTTGACATTACATGTCATGATTTGTGAGTAATTTTGTTACTGAGAAAGGTTTGGGCAATGCAGGAAAGCAGATTATTTAAGATAGTATACTACCTACTGGACAAGGGCCAGACCACCGCCCGAAAACTGGCAGAAGAGTTTGAGGTATCCGTCAGGACAATTTACCGGGACCTGGATGCCTTAAGCGCGGCAGGCATTCCTGTTTATGCGGAAACAGGCAGGAACGGCGGTATCCGTCTGCTGAATGATTTTGTTTTGGACAAAGCCGTATTGTCAACGGATGAAAAACAGGAAATCCTCGCGGCATTGCAAAGTCTGAATATAATGCAGGATATTGACGGCAGCCGGACATTGCAGAAGCTTTCCGCAATGTTTCAGCTTCATTCTGATAATTGGCTTGAAGTGGACTTTTCCGGATGGGGAAAGGAAGGCTTTGACAAAGAAAAATTTGGACTGCTGAAATCGGCAATTATCCGACATAAAACTGTTAAAATTCATTATGCAGGCTCTTATAAAGAGATAAGCGTAAGAACCATACAGCCGCATAAACTTTCCTACAAAGCAAAGGCATGGTATTTGAAAGCTTTCTGCGAGGAAAAACAAGACTGGCGGACCTTCAAAGTAAACCGCATTTTGGATGTAAAGATTTTGAATGAGAGTTTCAGTCCCCGCAGCTTTCCCGAGACGACGGAAAATCCCGTAGAAGAATATCCGCTGATTACCCTTCGTTTTCCGGCTGAAATGGCTTACCGTGTGTACGATGAATTTGACAACTCACAAATACAGCGGCAGACAGACGGCAGTTTCATCGTTTCCGCCAAAATGCCGGAAGATGCGTGGCTGACAGGATTTCTCTTGTCATTCGGAACACAGGTTGATATCCTTTCCCCCGCTTATCTCAAGGAAACCGTAGCCCGACAGGCTAAATTCATTTATGAAAAATTTAAATCCTGACACAGGATGTCAGAATTTTTTTACTAAAATAAAGATATATACAGAAACTATAATTATGGAAACCTAAAGGATGACAGATATGGGAAGACCAACAACAAAAACAGACTTATTAAGCTCTGCCGCTGCAAACTATGACAAACTGAACACCCTTATTTCGGAATTGACCGAACGGGAACTGGCTGCGCCTTTTGATTTTTCAGGCGATGAAAAAAAGAAAGAGGCTCATTGGAAAAGGGATAAAAATCTCAGGGATGTGCTCGTCCATCTCTATGAATGGCATGGGCTGCTGCTTTGCTGGGTACATGCCAATCTAAGCGGTGAGGATAAACCTTTTATTCCAAAGCCTTATAACTGGAAAACCTACGGGGACATGAATGTGGAGTTTTGGAAAAAGCATCAAAACACATCTCTTGACGATGCAAAAGCGATGCTGCAAAAGTCCCATTCCGAAATTATGAAGCTGGCGGAAACCTTTTCAAACGAAGAACTGTTTTCCAAAGGCATGTATCAGTGGGTGGGCGGAAGCACCTTAGGCTCCTATTTTGTCAGCGTCACGGCAAGCCACTATGACTGGGCCATGAAGAAAATCAAGGCACACAGGAAAAATTGTGCCTGACGGCAGCCGGTACATGGTTTAATATGAAAAATGAAAAAACAAGTAAAACAGGCAGCCGCCATACCGGTAACTGCCTGTTTTTATTTACGGGTATATGATTTTATCTTCCCACGCCTGCCGAGAGCGCGCCGTTTTCCACGTCAATCCTGATGGTATCCCCTTCCCTCACCCGGTCGGATAATATCAGCTTCGCCGAAAGGGTTTCCACATGCTTCTGGATATAACGCTTTAACGGACGGGCGCCGTATACCGGGTCATACGCATTGTCCACGATAAACTGCTTCGCCGCGTCGGAAAGCTCCACCTTAAGCTCCCTGTCTGAAAGCCTCCTGTTTAAGTCAGCCAGAATCAGGTTCACAATGCCGCCGATATTTTCTTTCGTCAACGGTTTAAACAAAATGGTTTCATCCAGACGGTTCAAAAATTCCGGCCGGAAATGGTTGCGCAAATCTGCAAGCACAAGCTGCTCCGCTTCAGGCCTTATGGAACCGTCCTCCCCGATACCATCCAAAAGATACTGGGCGCCGATATTGGAGGTCATTATCAGAATGGTATTTTTAAAGTCCACCGTACGACCCTGCGAGTCGGTGATGCGTCCGTCATCCAGCACCTGCAAAAGCACATTGAACACATCCGGGTGCGCTTTTTCTATCTCATCAAAGAGCACAACGGAATAGGGTTTCCTTCTGACTGCCTCGGTCAACTGTCCGCCTTCCTCATAGCCCACATATCCGGGAGGCGCCCCAAGCAGGCGGGATACGGAGTATTTCTCCATATACTCGCTCATGTCAATACGGACGATATTGCCCTCGTCGTCAAAAAGCGCCTGTGCAAGAGCCTTTGCCAGTTCTGTTTTGCCCACGCCGGTCGGTCCCAAAAACAGGAAGGAACCGATGGGCTTTGTAGGGTCTTTAATCCCTGCTTTGGAGCGCATAATGGCCTCGGACACCTTGGTGACGCCTTCGTCCTGCCCCACTACCCGCCTGTGCAGTTCCTCATCCAGATGCAGGGTTTTGTTTCTCTCGCTTTCCGTCAGCTTCGCAACCGGAATACCTGTCCACCGGGAAATAATCCGGGCAATTTCTTCCTCCGACACACTCTCATGCACCAAAGAAAGCTCCCTGTTCTTTACCTGTTCCTCCTCTGTTTCAAGCTGCTTTTTCAGGGCGGGAAGCCTGCCGTAGGAAAGCTCCGCCGCCTTCTCCAAATTGCCTTCCCGCTGCGCAATCTGTATCTGGCCGTTGATGGCCTCTATCTCCTCACGCAGCTTGGAAAGTTTGTCTACGGATGCCTTTTCGTTGTCCCACTGTGCCTTCTTGCCGGAAAATTCTTCTTTCCACTCCGCAAGCTCCTTTTGCAGGTTCTCCAATCTTTCTTGACTGAGCCGGTCATCCTCTTTTTTGAGGGCTGCCTCCTCTATCTCCATCTGCATAATTTTGCGCTGTAGTTCATCCAGTTCCGTGGGCATGGAATCCAGCTCGGTCTTGATGAGCGCGCATGCCTCGTCCACAAGGTCAATGGCCTTATCCGGCAGAAAACGGTCGGAGATATAGCGGTTTGACAAAACGGCGGCGCTCACAAGGGCGTTATCCATAATCTTCACACCGTGGTACACCTCATAGCGCTCCTTCAATCCCCTCAGAATGGAAATGGTGTCTTCCACGGTGGGTTCCTCCACCATGACAGGCTGGAAACGGCGCTCCAGAGCAGCGTCCTTTTCTATATACTGCCTGTATTCATCCAGCGTGGTGGCGCCGATGCAGTGCAGCTCCCCGCGGGCCAGCATGGGTTTTAACATATTGCCTGCGTCCAGCGCGCCGTCCGTCTTGCCCGCGCCCACGATGGTATGCAGCTCATCGATGAACAGGATAATCTGTCCGTCGCTTTTTTTGACTTCCTCCAAAACCGCTTTTAAACGCTCTTCAAACTCGCCCCTGTATTTGGCGCCTGCCACAAGCGCGCCCATATCCAGTGCAAAAATCTTTTTTTCCTTCAAGCCCTGTGGGACATCCCCCCGCACAATACGCTGGGCAAGCCCTTCCACCACGGCGGTTTTACCCACGCCGGGCTCCCCGATTAAAACCGGATTGTTTTTGGTTTTTCGGGAAAGGATGCGGATAACGTTGCGGATTTCATTGTCGCGGCCGATAACCGGGTCAAGCTTCTGCTCCCTTGCCTTTTCCACCAAATCCTGCCCGTATTTTGCCAGCGTGTCATAGGTGGCCTCCGGGTTATCGCTTGTAACCCTCTGATTGCCCCTTACGGTGGAAAGCGCCTGCAAAAAACGCTCCCTTGTAATGCCGTATTCCTTAAAAATATCTTTTATTGCCTTATTCGGGTGCTGTATCATGGCTAAAAACAAGTGCTCCACGGACACATACTCATCGCCCAGACGTTTTGCCTCATCCTCCGCAGACAATAACGCCTTGTTTAAGTCCGCCCCCACATGGAGCTCGCCGCCCTGCACCTTCACCCGTTTTCTCAGCGCTTCCTCCACGCGGTTGCAAAAATGCTCTTTCTGGATTTCCATTTTTTCAATCAGCTTTAAAATCAGGCTGTCCTCTATCGTCAGAAGGCTGTAGAGCAAATGCTCCTGCTCAATCTCCTGATTGCCGTATTCATAAGCCAGCTTCTGGCAGCCTTCCACAGCTTCCATTGACTTTTGCGTAAATTTAGAAATATTCATAATGACTGCCTCCTTATTCTGATTCCGGATATGGCAAGGGTGGGGGCAGGCGGCATACAGGTATCTGCCGGGGGACGCTTGCGCTCTTAAAAAGGCGTAGCGGTACTAGAAGGACCGACGCCTTTTTAACGCCCCCTTACAGATACCTGTCTGCCGCCTGCCCTGCTCTTTCCATATGCGGAAGTCTTTTTGTTCTAGTGATAATATAACACAGGGAACAATAAAATCAATATACAAATTATAAACATTTTCTAAAACTTTATCCTATATATTATAGTAACCGGATTTTGAAAACAAATGAGGTATTTATGGCTGCTGCCCTTTTTTCTTTTTTTGAAAAAATAAACGCGTTTCTCTGGAACGGTCCCGTAATTGTGATTTTGTCCGCCGCGCACTTATTCTTTACTTTTAAGCTGCTACCGCAACGACATACTTTTCGTGCCATCAGGCTTTCCGTAGCGCCGGATAAGGATGCCCCCAAAAAAGGCTTAAGCGGTTTTGCCACGCTGGCAACGACCCTTGCCGCCACTCTGGGTACGGGGAATATTGTGGGGGTCTCCACCGCCATTGCGCTCGGCGGGCCCGGCGCTTTGTTCTGGTGCTTCCTCACCGGGCTGTTCGGCATGGCAACCACCTATGCGGAATGCTTTTTAAGCTGCATGTACCGGAAAAGAAACCCCGACGGCACCAGCGTGGGCGGGCCCATGTATGTGCTGGAGCATGGGCTGAAAAGTAAGTTTATGGGCAAATTTTACGCTCTCTGCGTAGTCTGCGCCGCCATCGGCGCAGGCTGCACCACACAGTCTTCCGCCATCGCCGATGCCGCATACTCTACATGGAAGCTTTCTCCCCATATCATCGGCATCGCGGCTGCCGTACTTACAGGCATGGTGATTTTGGGCGGCGTCAAAAGCATTGGAAGCTTTTGTACCCGGCTCGTCCCCCCTTTGAGTTTTCTTTATATGGGGGCCTGCGTGTTCCTGATGTGGATGAACCGTGACTTCCTGCTGCCCTCATTACAGCTTGTATTGTCTTCCGCCTTTACGGGACGCGCTACAGGGGGTGGATTTGTGGGCAGCACGTTTTTGGTTGCCGCACGCTTCGGCATTGCAAGGGGGCTTTTTACCAACGAAGCCGGTATCGGCACTGCCGCCATCACCGCCGGCGCGTCCGGCACCGAAGCCCCCGAAAAACAGGCCCTGATTTCCATGACCGCCGTTTTCTGGGATACCATTGTGATGTGTACGCTGACCGGTTTTACCATCATAAGCAGTATGCTTGCCCATCCGGGCAGTGCTGCAGGTTACACGGATGCGGGCCTTACCAGCGCTGCTTTTGCCTTTCTCCCTCTGGGCGGCAATGCCTTTTTAACCCTCTCCCTGATTGCCTTCGCCCTTGCCACCCTGGTGGGATGGTGTTATCTGGGTGAAAAAGGAGTGGCTTACCTGTTTGGAGAAACAGGCGTCCACTCCTACCATCTTGTTTATATTGTTATGATTTACATAGGGGCGGTAATCCCCATGAACCTGGTCTGGGGATTCACCGACCTCATCAATGCCATTATGGTATTTCCCAACGCGCTCTGCCTCTTTATCCTGTTTAAGCGCATTAAGAAACCTATCTGCCGGTAAAAACATGCATTACCATTGTTCATCAGGCGGAATCCCGCTTCACAATGCTGCAGGAAAGACGGATGAGGCTTCCGTTCTCATCCTCTTTTAACATTTTTAACAGGCTTTGTACAGCCACCGCACCCTGCTCTTCAAAATTGGTTCTGATGGTAGTCAGGGCAGGCTGTATATACCGGCAGAGTTCCATATCGTCACAGCCCATAACCTTAACCACGTCCGGAACGGGGATTCCCGCACCCCCAAATGCCTCCATGCATCCTATGGCGCTTAAATCGTTGACGGCAAATACCGCCTGTGGCAGCTTTTCGTCATCCCATTTGCCTGCCAGCTTTTCCAAAAAAGAACCGACAGCGTCAAACGTGGTCTTCCGCTCAAAATTGCCCTGCCATACAAACTCTTCCTGCAGCACAATGTCATGCTCCGCCAAAGCATCCCGAAATCCCCTGCCGCGCTCCCGGCTGTCGTATTTTTCGGGTCCGTCCACAAAGCCAAACCTGCGGATACCCCGCCCAAGCAGATATTCCGCAGCCATCCTGCCTGCATCGTAAGAGTCAAAAAAGACCCCTGCCTGATATGGTCCGGCTATTTCCCTGTTCAAATATACAACAGGAATACCTGCCTCCTGCAACATTTCCTCCTGTTCCTTGGAAAGGATATTGTGCACAATGATTGCTCCGTCCACCCTGCGTCCCAGCAGGTTTCCCATAACGGAATCCTGCTGCCTGCTGACAAATACATTCAATTCGTAGCCGTTTGCAGCACACTGTCTGGCCATGGAGTCTGTCAATGCGCCCATATAAGCGCCCCCCATATAATCCACAAACAACCCTATGACTTTTGTGGCCTGGGATTTTAAGTTCCTGCCGTTTAAGTTTGGAATATAGTGCAGTCTTTCGGCTACCTGAAGGATATGCGCCTTCGTGTCAGGATGCAGCACATCCACTCCGTTTAAGGCGTTGGAAACGGTGGAAATGGACACACCCGCTTCCCTCGCCACATCTTTAATCGTTACTTTCCCCATCATTACTTTTCCGAATCCCTTGTAAATTCTATAAAGGAGATTTCAATGCCCGGCTTTACGTGATGCAGGGACATCTCATACAACCCTTCCTTCAGTTCCACCTTTGCCACGCGCTGCGACATCCATCTGCCAAAAGTACCGTTGGTCTGTACATCCGCCGCCTTCCTGCCATTTAAGCATATCTGGCTAAGCATCTGCGCCCTGTCGCTTTGCGTGGACCTCAGACATACATTGATATTATATATGCCGCCGTTTTCGACTTTGAGGAAAATGCTTTCTTTCTCCAGCCTGCCTTCTCCGGCATCCACCTTCCCGATTACCTGTACCATCTTTGATTCCTGACCTTCTTTTGTCATTGGCTCAAAGATTTCCGGTATTACCTGCTTAATTTTCCTGCCGGCAGCAGGTGAAGCAAGCAGAAAGCGTAAAATATTCATAACGCACCGCTGTAATTCCCCGATAGTCAGTCTGCCTTCCGCAACCGCGCTTTCCGTATCGTCTCCTACCGCATTGACGGCAGCGCCGTTGTTGTTCACTACCATGAATAAATCATTTTGGGCACGGAGCATGGCTGCCGTGTTTCTGACATCCGCCTTCCCTGCATGGATGGCATCATTCATACTGGACCACCAGTCCGTCATGACAAGACCGTCAAAACCCCATTCTTCCCTTAAAATCGTAGTAGTCAAATCATAATGGGAGGCTGCCTGATAACTGTTAACCGGATTATAAGAAGTCATCACCGCACGGCTTCCTCCTTCTTTTACAGCAATTTCATATCCTCGCAAATAAATTTCCCGAAGCGCGCGCTCCGAAATTACGGCTTCCACCGTACGTCTGGCCTTTTCCTGGCTGTTGCACGCATAATGCTTCATGGTACCCATCGTTCCGGCTCTGTCAAGCCCCCTCTCACAGGCAGCTGCAAACATCCCCGTCACATAAGGGTCTTCGGAAAAATATTCAAAATTTCTGCCGTTTAATGCATGTCTGTGGATGTTGATGCCGGGACCCAGCAACGTATCAATGTCATTTTGTACCAGTTCTTTTCCTTCCAGATAAAAAAGTTCTTCCATCAACTCCGTGTTGAAGCTGCATGCCAGCAGTGTACCGATGGGAAGCTGGGTTGCTTTCTCGCCTGTATCCATACGAAGCCCGGAAGGACCGTCCGCCGCGCATCCTGCAGGGATTCCCCTTGCTGTGAGTTCCTCCGTAATGCCGCCAAAAGCTGCTGCCGTACCCGGCGTTACCTTGGCGCTGCACATTCCTTCACCGCGCACAAGGACTGCCATTTCCGGTACGGATAGCTGTGCCGTAAACTCCTCCAATGTTGCCCTTCCCTCTTTTACGTCCTGAAACAGGATATCCTGTCTGTCGGTGGAAGGAAGCGGCGTGGGAAGATTTTCCATAATCCGTTTACCCAAATCAAAAGTACGCTGCGGTACGGCTTCATAAGCAATCCGGTATGTCCCGTCTTCTTTCTTTTCCGGTTTCATCCTCTGAAAAGCTCTTACCGGTGAAGCGGCTTCACGCAACTGTTCCACTACCACGGTTTCCTTTAACACAAACGGCGCTTCACCCGCTGCCAGCGCTTCTTTTGTGTTACGGCAGTCCTCACCCACATGGAAACGGTATGCGCCCGCTTCCAGAACATAACAGGACTTGTGACCTGTCACGCCGCCGTCATCATAGGATGCAAATCTTTTCACCTTTGTATCTATAGTAAGCGTACAGGATTCGCCGGGCTGTAACTCTTTTGTTTTGGCAAATCCCACAAGCGCCCTTTTAGGCTGTCCCAGCCTGCCCTGCGGCGCCTCCACATATACCTGAAGCACTTCTTTGCCGGGATAACTTCCCGTATTTCTGACTTCTGTTTCTATCAGTACACTGCCGTCCTTTCCTTCCCCTTTCAATTCCACATTTTTGATATCCCATGCAAATGTGGTATAAGACAAACCGAAGCCGAAAGGAAACATGACCTTTTCAGGGCAAAAAGTTTCAAAATATCGGTAGCCCACATAAATATCTTCTTCATATATATTGCACAGCTTATCACCGTAATTTGCATGTGCGGGATAATCTTCTATTTTATAGGCAATCGTATCCGTCAGATGCCCGGATGGGGAAACTGCCCCGGCTAAGATATCGGCAGATGCATTTCCGCCTTCCTGTCCTCCCTGCCAGGTGTAAAGCAGGGCCTTGATGCTGCCGTGGCACCAATCCTCTAAAATCCAATTCATGTCTATGATATTTGACACATTAAAAAGAATGGCAGTCTGTGAAAAATATTTGGTCACAAGACAAATCATGGCCTCCTCTTCTTTGGTCAGTCTGTAACTGCCGGCCTCATCCGCATTGTCCTGGTCTTCCCCTGCAGTCCTGCCGATAACGATGAATGCTTTATTGGAAACCCCGGCCGCTTCTTTTACCAAATCGTCAGTCAACGGCATTTCCGCCTGATGCCACGGCTCTGCCGCCCATCCGCCACCCCCGTTGTCAAAGGGATTTTCTTTTATCCAGTTTTCATACACGCCTGCCAGATGCTCATTGATATGCACATGAGAATACCCACGCAATCCTCCCAGAAGATTGGTGGCATACTCCACATTCACTGCACCACCCGAACCTGTGCCGCTCCTGTAATAGTCTGTCTGGCATCTGCCAAACAGTGCAATATTATCCTCTTCCTTAATCGGCAGCATATTATTTTCATTTTTTAACAATACCATTCCTTCTGCCGCGGCCTTTCTGCACAAAGGCGCCAGTTCCTTTAAAGGAACACCGATTTTTCCTTCCATCCTCTTTACCTCGCATTCTGCCATTTTGTAAAAAACCCCTGTTTTACAGTAATAAAAACGTTTTTATTTTGTAAGTATAACACATGAAAACAGTATTTGCAATCACTCTTTTCAGAATGGTGTTGCTGATAGACATTGCATCCGGCCTCCTTAGTTGCAACTCGATAGCTCTCTTCGCATAACTGCCAATCAGGTAATGAGTAGGGAAGAAATTGAAATCGTACCCATAATAAAGCAGGAAACGCTGCCTATGTATTATGTTGATTTTCAATCCTATTTTCGATGATGAGACAACAACAAAATACTATTTCAATAATCAGCATAAATATCGCTATAATGGCAGCATTGTAATGCAATCCCAAAATCAAAACTACAATCGGTACGATAACCGACAGTATATAGTATGTTTTTGATTGATACAGCCAACCGTAAGGAAATAGATGCGCTCCAAAAACCATTGCATAAACCATCAACATTTTATCCGGTCTGGATGCATATACCCACATTACGATTAAAAGGTAAAATATTTGATTTATCGTAAATATCAGTCCTAATTTTGTAAGGGGATTATCCTTATTTTGAAAATCCACTCCTATTACTTTAGAGATAAAATAAGCTAATGGAACCAAAGGAGCAGAGCAAAAAAATGTGTATAAGTTTTTGGTTAGAATAGGCAAAGGCGATATATGAATGACCAAAATCGCCAACCATATAGGGACAGATGCCAGAATAAAAGGCAATCCTCTTTTCTGCTTTTTCCTACAATCTGCTTTTAATTCCTGCAACGCCACGCATAACCTTTCTTTATCTTTCATGTTGCATACTCCTTTCCATTTGGTACTTCTGTAATCCTTTAGTGTAAATTTCACCTTGCTTCTTACTGTATTTCTGATACAAAACTATACAGATTAAATATAAAATAAGTATAATGCCAATGAATATTAACCATTCAACTGCTGTGCCTATACCTTTAAAGAATCCAAGCCAATAAAATCCAAAACACTCATACAGGCTGAATGCACACATAAAACAAGTTAATCTCATCGTAAATTTCATTTTTTTTATAATAATACGAGTAAAACTCAAATTGAAAATCAAAACACCGCCTATAATCAAAAGCACTACTTTCAGCAAACCATTTGTCGAAATATTCCGGATATTAAAAATATAATTATAAGCTAAAATGAGAATAAGAAACCAAGTAGTACAAAAAGCAACTCCATTCCTCATCCATACTGCAAACCGAATAACTTCACTCTTAGAATTTCGCATATCTTCCTCCTCATATTGATAGCAGACTGCGTATTGCAGGCACATATTTTCTTGATATGAAAAGCTGTTCCCCATTACACATTGTTGCTAAAATTGTGCGATTGATTTCTGGTCTTAGCGACTTTACCTTGTTTATATTGATTATCTGCGATTTAGAAATTCGAATAAAATCTTTGTCTGAAAGAATGATTTCTAACTCATATAACCGTTGCTTAATCTCCATTACATCATCTTTGGTGTATAAAAAAGTATGATTATCCACGGACTCAAAATACATTACATCAGACAAATTAACAAAACACCTTTCGTTATCTTTTTTTGCCTGTAGTTTTTTGTCAAACATTTCAATGTGATATTTTAACCGCATAATTTCATCATCTATCTGTCGGCATTTAATAACCACTTGTAACTTTTCTTTTATATGTTCAATAATCTGAATATCCATTTGCCACCTCCAACACAATTATAAACGCCAATGCTGCCTTTCTCAAGCATTCTAATGTGAAAGGTACAAATACAGACACTAAGATGCCAAAAACAGCGACAGACATTTAACCCTCTGCCGCACAAGCCCGTATGTGACTCATCCTCCCGACCCATTCTTAGGCGTTTTCAGCCTTTAAAGAAAAAATATTTGAAAAACTTACCATAATATTTTTCTTTTGCCGGTCAATACTAACATCAAGATAAGTGATAAAAACACACTTGTGCGGAAAACAGTCTCCGGTTACGGAAAAAGCTGTAGCAAAAATCTCCGGGATAAGTGGTTATTATCCACTTATCTTGAAGATAGATTGCAGGCATAGTCTTGTAAAATCAAAAATGTTATGGAGGTGAATAAGAATGGGAAGCAACAAGTCTAATAGAGTAGAAGTTCCTGAAGCTAAAGCAGCTCTGGACCGTTTCAAAACTGAAGTTGCATCTGAACTTGGTGTAAACCTGAAGGAAGGTTACAATGGTGACTTAACTTCTAGGGAAGCAGGTTCTATCGGCGGCGAGATGGTTCGTAGAATGATTAAGAAGCAGGAAGAATCTATGAAATAAGGTCATTTCAGAGAAATAATGATTTCCTGAAAAAAACGGTCATGAAGCCGCAATGGTTTCATGACCGTTTTCCTTTTATCTGTAGACTATTGTCTTTGCCAGTTCATCCGCCTTCTCTTTACCGCAGAAGCTTTCCACAATGGCAAGGGCAAAGGGGATGGAAGTGCCCATCCCTCTGGATGTCGTTACATGTCCCGATACCTCCACCTGATTTTCACTTACCTTTGCGCCTGCAAGATGGCTCTCAAAACCGGGATAAGAACAGGCATTCCTGCCCTCAAGGTATCCCCGGTGTCCGAAAACGCTGGGAGCGGCGCAGATGGCGCCGATGCACTTGCCATTTTGGTAAAAAGCATCCAACTGCCGCATAAGCGGTTCACATGCCTCCAGATTTTTGGTCCCCGGCATTCCGCCCGGCAGAACCAGCATGTCCAGACCTTCAAAATCCACCTCTTCCAAAAGAACATCCGTCTTTACGCAAATACCGTGGGAACCTGTCACTTCCCGTTCTCCCATAATGGAAACCATATCCGTTTCAAGCCCCGCCCGCCTGCATATGTCCACAACGGTAAGCGCTTCAATTTCCTCAAAACCCTGTGCGAAAAAAACTGCAATTTTGCTCATGCTGTAATCCTCCTTCTTACTCCACTTAACAAAACAGAGATATTCACTATAATAAAACCGGAAAAGGGTATTGTCAATGAGTGATAAACCCCAAAATGAATGTCTTTAGAATCCCCATACAATAAGACATATTGCTGACTCTTATCTTTTTACCGGCACCAGTTCCCGCTGCATCACCACCGCCGTATACCCTTCCTTTTTAAGCCTGACGCCGGTAGGGCTAAACCGGTTCTTTCTCCAGAAGCTTTCACTTTCCCCGTTTCCTTCCACATATGCCAGGCGCACAAAACGGAAATCTTCCTTTTCCAAAAAAGCGAGCAGGCTTGTCATAATTTCCGTACCGACTCCTTTTTTCTGAAACTTTTTGTCTACCATAAACCATCCGATAAAAGCCGTATCCTTGTCCGGATAACAGGTAATCAAATCAAGAATGGCAACCAGCCGGTTTTCCCGATAAAAGCCCAGAAAATATTTATCCTCCATGGTCTTGCCATCCGGCAGGGCGGTAAACACTTCGTTTACGTTTTCCGGGGTCGGCCGCATATTCATGTGATGATAATAGTTGGGGTTACTCAGACACAATGCAAAGATATCAGGAATATCCTCCTCCTTAAACGCCCTAACTGTATACTTTGCACAAATCCGTCCTATTTCCAGTTTCATTTCTGCCTCATTTCTGCGCCATTTTTGAAGATAAGCGCATTTGTGTCAAACAGCGCGCAGACACAAATCCCACAAAATTTATCGTCCTGCAATATTTTTCCCAAGCACATAAATACCAACCAGCATTTCCCCAATTGATACCCCCAAAAGGAGTCCCGAAAAGAAATCTTTTGCATCAGAACCGCCAAAGGTATGTGAGAGCGCCTGTATGGCAATCCCCATTACAATCAATAAAATTCCGTATAATATATTTTTTTGTTTCTCTAACTCCTGTGTTCTCCTTAGCAAATCCATAATCTGCTCATCATCATATGCGCGTACGCTTTTTTCTTCCGCTTCTTCACCATCCATCAGTTCCGCGACGGTGATATCCAATTCCTCACACAGACTTTTTACGATTCCATAATCAGGCATACATTTACCCGTTTCCCATTTTGAAATAGTTTTATTGGAAACCCCGAGTTTTTCTGCCAACTGTTCCTGTGTCAAATTTTTTTCTCTTCTTTTTATACTTATAAACTTTCCCGTAACTGATTGATTCATTTTATTTACCTCCATTTTTAAATGGAAGAATACCTTACTTTTCACCGGGAAAACATCCCCTGATTGGAGAAAATGGGTTGATTTTGTTTATATACCATTTAATTATATCATTTTTTCATTGCTATCGCAGTAAATTCTCCCGGTATTTTGTCATTTGTCCATGCCGGATGCTCGTCAAATTTTTCTAAGCAGAAGCCACTGTTTATAATGGCATTTATTATTTCGCTGATTGTGTACTTCCTATAACTGCATTTGGGCATTTGCCTGCGGGTTTCTTCTTCAAAAAAACGGGCGTGAGCCATCTCACCTTCAAAAATATCTGTGGGAAAATAATCCATGGTAGGCTGTTCTAAATCTAATATATCGGCTATCTTTGTAAATGGATGGAAATCACTGCATATCATTTTTCCGCCTTTTTCAGCAGGGAATACATCATACGCATAAATTAGCCACTTGAATGCCGGCATAGGTATCAAAGTATGCGGCATATCTCTTTAACATTCCGATAGGATTATCCCTGTCCTGCTTCGCCCTCTCGGATGGTGTTCCTGATGTTTTCACCCAGAACTCGTACGCATTAAATTCCCATGCTTTCTTGTGCTGCATACTGTAATCTTTCATATTATAAATCAGCCTCCTTCTATTTGTTGTATGTCTTAACATGTCCAATCAGTTTTATGTCCCCGTTATCAACAATTATTGCTCCCGTTCCGAGTACGGTTGCATATACGGTTTTTCCTCTTTCGGAAATCACACGCTCAATCGCATCATTTTGTATATCAGTTCCTTCATAATGGACTTCAACATAAAAACCATTCAAGTATGGAAGACCATTGTAATACCGAAATTCAGGATAGTCTTCATCAGGCGATAGATGGTATTCAGACAGTTGAATAACAGCGCCGGCGCTATATCCCATAACAATGCCATCGTGTTTCATTAAGACTTCATACAAATCAAATTCTTTAATTCGATTCACCATTCTATCGGGTAAACCTCCGGGAAAGTAAACGATATCCGCCTTTTCAATCTTTTGTGCAGCAGTCTCCTTGGTATCCGCAAAATAATTGATAAAGGTAATGCTCTCCTCCGGGATTCCGTAGGACGCAAATCCACCTGTGATTCCATCATAGAATTTGCCGTTTTCTTTGCTATATAATAAATTCCAATCCGTAAGGGATTTAACACAATTATCCCGAAAAGAAAATGCGACGACAGCGACTGAATGAGTTGGCTTGATGTATTTTTTCAATTCATCGCAGAGCCAAATGGCGTCTATGTCGTATCCTTCAAGCAAAATATTAATCATGGTATATTTCCTCAGTTATTTAGATTGCCATACTCTGTTATAGCTTGTTATTAGATTTTGGTTCCCTTGTTTTTGCCCTTACGGTGAGTAAACTGCAATGAATCCTTTGTTCAAATTCCAATTTACCGTTCTTTCCATTTCTTCCAAAAATCTTCTTGTTGTTTTGTATCCGGAAAATTATTTATATCAGCATAATCCCATATGTGGACAATGTCTTTTGTGAGTGCCTGCCTTCCCATTTCGACAAGATAAACCTTATCAACTCCACTCATCATTTCTGACTGAACTGCATTTAAGCGAGCGCCATTACATTTAATGCCATATCCTAATTGCAGCAGTTTATCTCTGAATTTTTGAAATGCAGGTAAATAATTATAGTCAGCGGATAAAATTTCTTTTCCACAAATACCGGCTCTGATTATAATGTTTTCTGTTGTTTCGGCCTCATCCACTTTAACCCTAAGCTGGGATTTGTTTTTTGTATTCAATTCTATTATGGTAACCTGAAATTCTTCCACATACATACCTCCTCCGTTTTCAATCAGACTAACTTTCATCATTTCCCTCTGCGAAATCTCAGAATCAGTGTAAAATTATATATCATTTTATAACAAAGTATATTACAAAACAAGAAGGCATCACAAAATAATTGAAATGCTTGAAACCAAATGGCATATATTGATTTACATTTTCATTCTATATGCTCAGATGGAACTTATACGCCTGAGGAATTATTGTACTATGCAAAAAAGAAAGAGTTGACAGCCGTTTCACTGACTGACCATGATACAATAAATGGGTTAGAAAGGGCTAGAAAACAATCTGAAAAACTTGAAATTAAGTTTATTAATGGCGTTGAAATAAATTCCTGTTGTTATGTTAGTAATAGGTTAGTTAATATTCATGTTTTGGGATACAATTTTGTCACAGAAAAAATAAGTGAATATATGAAGACACTAAAGGCGCTAAGAGATGAGCATAACGATGAAATTATAAGAGCGCTTCAAAAACCGGAATTTGTATTGATTATAATGATGTGGAAAAACAATTTGAAGAATGTGTCCTGACTCGTATGAATTTTGCAAGAACATTGGTAAAAAAAGGCTATGCATCAACAGAATGGGAGGCACTGACAAAATATCTTCATAAGGGAGGCAGTGCTTATGTTGAGTGTAGTTATCCCTCATTTTCAGTTGTAGCTCAAAAAATACATGATGCAGGTGGAATTGTGTCTTTGGCACATCCTGCAGAATATGGGTTGAATGATAATGAAACAAAGATATTAATTAAAAATCTTATGGATTACGGTTTAGATGCAATTGAAATAATACATCCGTCCCAAGATTCTATATATTCTAAAAAACTCCAAGATATCGCTATTAAAAATAATTTATCTTTTACCGGAGGTAGTGACTTTCATGGTAATAATGATAACGGAATTGACTTGGGCATGGGAGGAGAAAATATGATGATTCCAGAAAGTATTTTAGCAACCTTATTTTGATAAGGAAAATGGTATGGTTCGCTTGGAGAAAGTCAATCCGTATCTTCGGGGCAACGCGCCGGGAACAGAAGAAAACTGGAATCCGCTTCAAAATCAGGCGAATACGGCATACCAGAAAGCACTCAAATTTTTTATGATTGTTTTAATGATTCTTTTTTTCATGTGCTATGCGGTATTCAGACAATGAAGGGCGGCAGATTTGTATCTGCACATTGTTTGGCAAAATTGTCAACTTTCGTGAATATACATCCTGCTCATCCCCGGCTCGCCATCTCCTTGTACCATACATAAAAACTTCCATCCGTACCGCTCATAAAAAGAAGTGTGGTCCGTCACAAGATACAAGGTTGTGATTCCATACTGTTTCATGTCGGTGCAGACAAAATCCAGCAAAGCCCCTGCCACTCCCTTGCAACGCTTATCCTCTTCGGTATAAACCGCACAGACATTTGGCGTAAGGTCTTTCCTGTTATGAAAATCGTTGTCAATAACTCCCAGACCGCCGATAATTCTGTCATTTTCCATTGCAACATACCACTGCGGAACCGCTCTTTTTGACAGGCATTCTTCCATGCTTTCGGCATAAGCTTCTGTCGGGACGCCCCATTTTTCATGAAACCACCTTGCAGCTTCCTCTTTTATTTCCGGTCTGTCTATAAGCCGGATTATTTTATAATTCATAATAACGTTACCTCCACATGGTAAATTTTGCATTTTGGATATCATTTTCCGGTTCCGTTTAACCCACAAAAAATAATCCCTATTCCCATAAATTTCTCCTCAATTTCCGGATTGTTTTACCGACATATTACTCCAAACAAGATTTATGATTCATCCCACAGCCGACTAATTCCAATGTCCGAAGCCTGTCGTCACCGCAGGATTTGGCAAGACTGTCCAAATCCATCTTAAAGTCCTTTGTTTTTCCTTTTATCAGTTTAAAAACCACCTTCACATTTTTGCCGTCGGCATCCGCAAGCAGCTTCCGCAATTGCTCGTATTCCCCATTATCATACATTTTCTTATCTTTTAAAGTATAACTTGCATAACAATACTTCTTTTCGCCAAAAACATCCCCAAAAGCCTCAATGCTGATTCCGCCGCATGCAAAATCATCGGAACTGTCGTCAAATTTAAACGGCATCATAATCTCCTTGTATTCCGGTTTAGAAAAAAGCATTTTTCTCTCCCCCTTTCTCTTTGCCCCAGTATAGCACACCAAAGAAACCGTAGGCAACCTTTCCCGGCTCGGGATTTTACATTTTTTATGGGGCTGACTGTGAGCATTTTGTAATGGCAGGTTCCATGGATTCTTTTCATGAATATTTTGACCCTCTTTTTGAATTGGTTGTTCACTTACACGCGGAGAAACAGCTTCGCGTAAATCGCGTCCATGAACGTGAACTGAAATTATTCGGGAAACGTATTTTAGCGGGCGGCGATATGTATGAGGAACATCAAAAATTTTTACGGAATTGTGCAGGACATGACTACGGCATTGGCAACTGCACATTGCAGAAGCATGAAGAATGGTTAAAATCGCTTCATTGCCGGCTATTGCGGTTAGATGGAGCCCAGGCATTAGGGAAAAATCTAAAAGCTGTTGTAGATACATACAAAGGTCTATAAATTTTACAAGTGAAACCACGCCCTTCCCTATTTGCTTTCCTTCCAAAATAAGGTATAATATGACTATCACCAAAAAAGGAGCGCTTCCATGGAAATCGAAAGAAAATTTACTATCAAAAAGCTTCCTGACAATCTGGAGAGTTATCCCGTCCACATCATTGAGCAGGCATACTTAAACACAGACCCTGTCATCCGGGTACGAAGGGAAGACGATACCTTTTACATGACCTATAAAGGACACGGCATGATGGCGCGGGAAGAGTACAATCTCCCCTTAAATGAAGATGCCTACTATCACCTGCTGGCAAAGGCTGACGGCAACACCATCTCCAAAAAGCGTTACCTGATTCCTCTGGAACATCCGCAATTTTCACCCGACGGCCCCAGGCCGCCAAAGGATTATTCTCTGACAATTGAACTGGACGTGTTTGAACCGCCATTTGCACCCCTGATTCTTGCGGAAGTGGAATTTGGCAGCAAAATTGCAGCGGAAACCTTCCTCCCCCCCGATTGGTTCCTTGAAGATGTCACCTATAACGCTTCCTATCACAATTCCTACTTAAGTATGCGAAAAATATAAAAAGGAAGTGGTTCTTACAACAAGAGCCACTTCCTTTTTTACTGCCATGTTTCCGCTCTGCGGAATCCCAAATCTGTGCGGAGAATGCCGCATTTTAGGCATTTCTCAAGCGTGAGACATAGAACTTCTTCGCGAAGCAGCCTTTGCTGCGAGCGAAAACTGCCAAAGGCAGTTAGAAGTTCTTCTCTCGCTAACCTCCATAATTCCGCTTTGCGGAATCTCAAATCCAGATGAAAATGCCGTTTTTCAGGCATTTTCCGGCGTGGAACATAGAAGTTCTCCGCGAAACAGCCTTTGCTGTGAGCGGCTAGAACTTCTTTCCACGCTATCTTCCATATAATTTACACAAACGCCTGATTCGTTCTGCCAGTTCCTTGGTACAGGCATCCCTTTTCATTCTCCACTTCCAGTTGATTCCAAGCGTGGAAGGTATATTGATACGGGCTGTTTCGTCCAACCCCAGATAGTCCTGCATGGGAATGATTGCCGTATCCGCCACGGAAGAAACGGCGGCGCGGATAAACTCCCATTCCACCTCAGTTTCGTCCTCGCTAAGATGCAGGTAACGGTCTGCAAAATTCCTGTCCCCGGACGGCAGGGCCGTATACCATCCAAGCGTGGTATCATTGTCGTGAGTACCTGTATATACCACACTGTTTGTCGGATAATTGTGGGGCAGATAATCACTCTCTTCACGGGAATCAAAAGCAAACTGCAAAACCTTCATGCCCGGATATCCCGTTTTTCGTACCAGTTCCAAAACACTTTCCGTCAAAAAGCCCAAATCCTCCGCAATTACCCTTTTATCTCCCAGCCTCTTTTGCAGGGTGTCAAAAATGGCAAATCCCGGTCCCTTGCACCACCTGCCCCGTTCTGCCGTCTTATCGCCAAAAGGGATGGACCAGTACTCGTCAAATCCCCTGAAATGGTCGATACGCAGCACATCATACCATTCATAACAGTAGGCAATCCTCTTCATCCACCAGTCAAAGCCTGTTTTTTCATGATATTCCCAGTTATATAGGGGATTCCCCCAAAGCTGTCCTGTAGCGGAAAAGGCATCGGGCGGACAGCCCGCCACGGCAATGGGCATACGGTTTTCATCAAGCTGGAACAACTCCGGCGCCGCCCAGGTATCCGCACTGTCAAAGGCCACATAAATGGGGATATCCCCCACAATCTCTATGCCCCGCTCGTTGGCATAAGCCTTTAACGACTTCCACTGCCTGTTAAAAAGATACTGCTGAAAACAGAAAAATTCTATATCTTCCTTATATTTCTCACGATATGCTTCCAGAGCATCCTGTTTCCTGACCCTGATATCCTCGTCCCACTCGCTCCAGCACACACCGCCAAAGCTGTTTTTCACAGCCATATACAGCGCATAGTCCTCCAACCAGTAGCTGTTTTCTTCCACAAACCGCCGGTAGGAGGCGTCTTCCCCGAGACGCTTTTCCCCGAATGCCCTTTCAAATGCCCTGTGCAACGCCTGAAAACGGGAAAGATAGATTTTTTCATAATCCACATACTCTTCGCTACTCCCGAAATCATATGTATTGCATTCTTCTTCCGTAAGATAAGAGAGCGCAGTCAGGTCTTCCAAATCAATGTAATAAGGATTACCCGCAAAAGTGGAAAAAGACTGGTAGGGGGAATCCCCATACCCAGTCGGTCCAAGCGGCAGAATCTGCCACAGCTTCTGCCCCGCTTCCTTTAAAAAATCTACAAATTGGTACGCCTCCTTAGAAAATGCACCGATACCATACCGGGAAGGAATACTGGATACCGGCAATAAAATTCCGCTTTTTCTCATCCTGGCATCTCCTTTTTTGATATATTTTCCGGGGTTCAAAATCCCCCTGTTATTTTAATTTCCAGATATCCCTGTCATACTCTGCAATCGTCCTGTCTGAAGAGAAAAATCCCGCTTTTGCAATGTTGACAAGCATCATGCGTTTCCATCTGTTCCTGTCCTCGTAATCCGCAAGCATTCTGTCCTTGGTCTTTATATAGTCCTCCAAGTCCAGCAAAGTCATGAACCAGTCCTTGTTCAGCAGTTCATTGTAAAGCCGCTCTAAGCTTTCCCTGCTGCCGGCCTTTAACGCTTCTTTGCCTACAAGGAAATCCACTGCTTTTTTGGTGTCCGGATTTTTTTCATAGTAATCCCGCGGTACATAATCACCTTTTGCATAATGCGCGATTACCTGCTCGGACTTTTCGCCGAAGATATAGATATTGTCATCCCCCACCAGTTCCTGTATCTCCACATTCGCCCCGTCGGAAGTACCCAGCGTCACCGCACCGTTCAGCATAAACTTCATATTGCCTGTCCCGGAAGCCTCCTTGGATGCCAGTGAAATCTGCTCGGATATGTCACATGCGGGAATCAGCCGCTCCGCATAGCTGACATTGTAATTTTCCACCATGACTACCTTCATATAGGGGCTTACTTCAGGGTCTTTTGCCACAATTTCCTGCATGACAAGCAACAGATGGATGATATCCTGTGCAATGACATATGCAGGCGCTGCCTTGGCACCGAAAATAAAGGTCAGGGGCCTTGCAGGTTTCTTTCCCTCCTTGATTTCCAGATACTTATGAATGATGTATAATGCATTCATCTGCTGGCGCTTGTATTCATGAAGGCGCTTTACCTGAATATCAAAGATGGAATCAGGATTGATGTCGACTCCTTCTTTCTTTGCAATATATTCCGCAAGCGCTGCTTTCTTCTGTTTTTTAACAGCCTCAAGCCTGCCCAGAAATGCTTCATCACCGGCAAAGGCAAGCAGCTTCTCCAGTTCGGCTGCATCTTTCTTGTACCCTTCCCCGATGGCCTCCGTAATCAATGATGCAAGCTCATGGTTGCAGGACAAAAGCCAGCGGCGGAAAGTTATACCGTTCGTTTTATTGTTAAATTTCTCAGGATATATCCTGTAGAAATGGTTCAGTTCCGTATCCTTTAGAATATCTGTGTGAATGGCCGCCACACCGTTAACCGAAAATCCGTAATGAATGTCAATGTGCGCCATATGCACCCTGTTTTCTTTATCAATAATATGCACTCTTTCGTCATTATATTTTGCCCTGGTCCTTCTGTCAAGTTCCTTTATAATGGGAACAAGCTGGGGCACTACCTTTTGCAGATACTTAACCGGCCATTTTTCCAGAGCCTCCGCCAGAATAGTGTGGTTTGTGTACGCACAGGTTTTGCTTACCACTGCAATTGCCTCTGACAAAGTAAAATCCTCCTCCATCAGAAGAATCCGAATCAACTCGGGAATCACCATGGTCGGATGGGTATCGTTAATCTGAATCACAGCATGTTCATACAGCTTGTGTAAATCATACCCTTTTTCTTTCATTTCCGCAATAATCAGCCTTGCCCCGCTGCTCACCATGAAATACTGCTGGTAAATGCGCAGCAGATTGCCTGCCTCGTCAGAATCATCAGGGTATAAAAACAGGGTCAGGTTTTTATCTATCTCTTCTTTGTTGAATCTGATGCCGTCTTTTACAATGGACTCATCCACCGTTTCAAGGTCAAACAAATGCAGCTTGTTTACGCCGTTCTGATAGCCCACCACATCAATGTCATACAGCCTGGAAGTCACGGTGCAGTCGCCAAACTCTATCTGAAAAGTGGTTTCCGTTTTGTTTAACCATGACTGTGTTTCTATCCATTCGTTTTTCTGTGCATTCTGGTGTTTGTCGGAAAACACCTGCTTAAACAGTCCGAAATGATAGTTTAAGCCGATACCGTCTCCGGGCAGCCCGAGGGTCGCAATGGAATCCAGAAAACAGGCTGCCAGCCTGCCGAGACCGCCGTTTCCCAACGAAGGCTCCGGCTCCGCTTCTTCGATTTCCGCAAGGGATATCCCCTTTGATGCAAGCAAATCATGCACTTCATCGTACAGACCCAGATTAATGAGGTTGTTTGACAGCAGCTTTCCTATCAAAAACTCCGCTGAAATATAATATACTTTCTTCTCACCCTGTATCGGCGCTGTTTTTCCAATATATTCCTTTGTCAGGTTCAGCAGACTGTAGTACAGTTCTTCTTTACTGCAATCCGCAATTTCCTTCCCGTATGCTTTTTTTGTCAATGCACTCCAATTCTGTTCCAGATTCATTTTTATATCCATACCTTTCCCTCATAAGCCCTTCCCATGCGGGAACAGGCCCGAATATGTCAGGTTGAAAGTGCTTTCAACCTTTCCTCACTTTCCGCCTTTTAACCTGCGGCTCTCTTCTTTATCTTTTCTGAATTTAACATATAATATCCATATATTGCAGTCTCTCTATGCTATATGGCAAAATAATTTCCCTTCCCTTCCCACCCTTCATCAGCCTGCTCAGTTCTTCCACTGCCTCGGCTGAAATAAGGCCAAAATCCTGCCGGATGGTATTCATCTGCTTTCCCACATAGCCCATCAGCATGATACCGTCAAAACCACAGACCGGACGGAAAATATCCATTTCCGTCAGCGCTTTCATCGCACCTATAGCCATCAAATCCGATGCGCATACCACCACATCCTTGCCGGCGGCATAACGGAACGTCATCTCTCTCGCCTTTTTCTCGGAAAAACCGCCATCCCTGATTAACAACTGCAGATTCATATCCTCAGCAAGTCTTTTTATACCCCGGATACGCCTTTCCGTCACATAACCATTCTTTTTGCCGGCAATATACAGTACTTTTTTACAATTGTTTTCCTCAATTGTCTTTTTCGCCACATCATATTGTGCCTGCTCCTGTGCCACCCACACCATGGAAGTGTCCTGATTGACAAAGGGAGCATCCACCAGCACAATCTTAAACTCCCTGCTGGCAACCAGCCTGTGGAGGATTTTATCGTCCTTGCTCATGCCGTAAATGACAATCCCCGTAATGTTCTGGGACTTGAAATACGCAATCATCTCCTCCAGCGATTTATCCTGTATCATGGAGAAAAACACGGTAATCACATCCAGATTTAACTCCTTTGCCTTTTTGATGGCTCCGGTCAGATACTGCATGTCAATCTCGTCTATCACCTGTGTTTTGGCTATCATGTTCATCAAAAGCGCCACACGGCCGGACTGCTTGGAAGAAAGCGCCGCGGCAATCGTATTCGGTATAAAATTTAATTCCGCGATGGATGCGTTGACCTTCTTCTTTGTCTCCTCGCTGATGTTCGGATAATTGTTCAGGACCTTGGATACCGTTGAAATGGCAACCCCGGCATGTCTGGCAACATCTTTAATAGAAACCATGAATGTCTCCTTGGAAAACGTTTTCTTTTTTTATCATACAAAACGCCTGACAGGATGTCAAGCGTTTTTTTTGTATTTTTTCGTCACACCTTCCGAACAAGATGCTTTGGTATTCCATTTTCATAAATAGGAAACAATTCCCCCTGTATTAACGGCCTTGCATACACTTCATATTCCTTTGTCACACCGCAGCCGTCTTCCGTTATCCACTCTGTCGGGACTTTTCGCTCCTGATTGGCAATGGCATGGATATCATAAAGCCCCGTCAGGCACCGGTAGCTGTCCCCTTCCCCGCGCAAAAGAGTCACCATCATGCCGGTTTTCTCCTCCAATGCCGCTTCCACTGCCGCTTCGCCTGCCCGGAAAGCTTCCTCGATATCCGTCAGGGAAGCGATATGGGAGGCCGCACGCTGTAAAGTAGAAAACTCCACCGCCCTGGCCTTATACCCTGTTTTCTCCTGAATCAGTCCCGCAAGAAAAGCGCCGCAGCCGGAAAGCTGTTTGTGCCCGAACACATCCGTTTTTTCACTTCCCGCACCGTCCAACTCACACACAAACCTGCCGTTCCCCAGCCTGACTCCTTCCGAAACGGCAATGACTATGGATTTCTTTCTTTCTGCCAGTTCTTTCACCTTGCGCAGAAACTCGTCCAGGTTAAAATCCCTCTCCGGCAGGTAAATGGCATCCACACCCTCACAGGAATCATCCTTTGCCAGCGCGGCAGCAGCCGTCAGCCAGCCCGCATGTCTGCCCATTATCTCCACCAGAAGTATCGCCGTCCGGTAGTCCCCGTAAACCGCATTGTCCCGGATAATCTCCTTTAAGGAAGTGGCAATGTATTTTGCCGCAGAGCCATACCCCGGACAATGGTCCGTAATGGGTAAATCATTGTCGATGGTTTTCGGTATCCCGATAAAGCACTGGTTTTTCCCTTTCTGCTTTGCATAATCGGAAAGCATCTTTACCGTATCCATGGAATCATTGCCGCCGATATAAAACATACAGGAAATATCATACTTTTCCATCACTTCAAATACTTTTTCAAACTGCTCTTCGTTGCTCCAGACATCCGGCAGCTTATACCTGCAGGAGCCTAAAAAAGCAGAAGGCGTTCTCTTGAGCAGTTCCATGCCTGCCTCGTCCGCAAGGTATTCATCCAAATCCAGAACCTTGTCCTCCAGAAAACCCTGAATACCGTATACCATTCCGTATACTTTGTTCACCCCGGCTCTCTTCGCCGCCGCATATACACCTGCAACAGATGCATTGATTACCGCAGTGGGGCCACCCGACTGCCCTACTATCACATTTCCCCTCATCTTCTATTGTTCCTTTCTATCCGTCTTTTCTGTTTTCCGTAAAAACAAAAGCAGCAGAACCAGACTCACGATACTGATGACAAGTCCGATGCCTGTCACTTTTATGGAATACCGTATACTGACCGTATGTGTTCCTTCGGAAAGCGGTATGGCAAGCATGGTTTCCGCAAACGATTCGTATTCTGCCTCTTTTCCGTCCACCAGCACTTCCCAGCCTGACTCATAGGGAACCGACAACACAAGATAGCCGCCTTCCTGTACTGTAATTTTACCATCGAAACCGTCTGCTGTATAGGACTGAATCTCTAAAGGCTGTCTGCCCAAGACACCTATGACCTCACCGAGAGCATCCTCAGACATCCGGTACAGCTTGATTTGCAGGCTTTCGTTCTCTCCGGCGGTAACCGTAAACTGTTCCCCTCCGGAATGCCACCCCAAATCCAGAATACCGTTTTTGTCCACCTTTTCAAACTCCCTTGTTTCCTCCCCCTTCTGCCATATAAGGCTGCCCTCCGGCGTTTTGGTCACAAGGCCGAATAAATGCCCGTCACTCTTTACCTGTACCGTGATAAGGTTTTCCTCCGTGGATACCTCCTCATACGCCAGTGCGGAAAACAAGGGCATATCGTCATAAAGAGTTCTTGCAAAGTTATTCTGCGCCATTATGGGATTGGAAACATCAGCCGTCACTGTATCCGATAATTCATAAAAAAGGTCCCGCGGAAGTGCAAATCCCACTGGCAGCGTATACTGGTTTTGATAGAGAATTTTCTCTCCGTGCACTGCAAGCTGCCTGTAAAGCGCAGCATCGGACAGTACTTTTTCGGAAATGGTATACTTCACACCTAAAAGCGCGCCGGTAAGCGGTGTAGCTCCCTGATAGTGGTAGGAAACCTTATTGCCCCCCATCCCCAGACTTGTATAATACTTTTCTATACTCCCGTTCAGCGTGGAAGAAAATACGGATGCCGAAGGATACCTTGCCAGCGTCCCGTCATTTTTCGTCATCTGGTCGACGCTCTCCATACGGCAAAAAACATCGTCTTCCCCGACAGCTGCCACAAGCGCCTGATAATCAGCCTTTTTACTCATATAATACTCACGTCGCACCGGCGTCACGCTGGTATGCTCCATATTAAGCACCGCTTCCATGGATATCAATATGAGTACAATCCATTTGCCGCCCAACGCTAGCCAGCCCAAAGTCCTGCTGTCTCGGAACTTTTTCCTGAAACGCCTGTCAAACAAAAGCGTAAGCAAGAGATATCCCACAAGAAAAATCCATGTGCAGGCCATCACTCCCACCGTCAGGCCTTCCGTCGTCACAAAGATGCCGCAGGCGGCAAGTAGAAGCAGCCCGCAGGCCACGCCTGCAATACGGTTGGCAAGCCCGTTTTCGGCATTTTTGTATACCGCTTCAAAACACATGGCAAGCAGGACAAAGATATACAGAAACGACTGTCTTGCCGGCAGGGAATCCGGATAGTTCATCCCATGCCAGATAAAATCCAGTATGTTTACACTATAACTCAGCAACATAAAACCCAGCAGCAAAAGCCGCCCTATTTTTTGCTTAAGGGGAATGTTTTTGTGGAAAAAATAGATGGGAACCAAAACAAAAGCCAGCGCACCGCAATAGAGATTGGGCCAATGCTCCAGTCCCCTTTCCGTCTGCAGCATGGATGCGTGTCTTGCCAGTACTTCCAGCAAATTAAAATAAAATTCAGTTTTTTTGGGGAAAGAGATATCATGAAACGCCGTCACACTCATGGCATTCATAACAGGAACCAAAAGCACGCCTGCCAGTCCGCCAGCCAAAAGGGAGGACACAGCAAATTGCAGGATAGCCCTGCCTTTTTCCCTTAAGGACAATCCATTTGTAAAAAGCTGCATGGCAAAATACAGGACAAGGAAAATACAAATCAAAATGGACAGATAATAGTTGGTAAAAATAGAAGCGGCAAGCGTAAGGCAATAAAGCCTGCATCTGCCCTTTAACACCAGTTCTTCCAGCCCGAGGATGATAAGCGGTGCAAGAAACAGACAGTCCATCCACATGTGGTTCCAATTATATGCGGCAATATAGCCGGACATGGCATACAGCACGGAAAACCACACAATACGCAAATCCTTCGTAGCAAAACGCCTGCTCAGATAATACGAAAAGGTCAGCCCGCAAAGCCCAATTTTCAGTACAATCTGATAAGTCATAAACTCAATCAGAAAATTTTGGGGGCAAAAAAACGCCAGCCAGTTAAAGGGACTCGCCAGATAATACGCATATACCGCCACAAAGTTAGAGCCAAGCCCCGTGTACCAGGAAAAGGCCAGACTTTCCCCACCATGCAGTTTGCGCCAAAACTCAGTCAAAAAGGGAATATACTGGTGATACATGTCAGAATACATGAAACTGTTACTGCCAAAGGGAAAAATCCCCCTGACGACAAAAATGCCCAGCATTAAAAGAACCGGAATGGCAAAAGACAGGAAATAGATGTTTTTCAGTTTTTTGGCAAAAGCTCTCATGCAGATACTTTTCCCTCCAGCCATTATTCTGTAATCTCCGCTTTAATAATAAGAAAATGCGGTTAGTGGGACTCGAACCCACACGCCTCTCAGCATAAGAACCTAAATCTTACATGTCTGCCAATTCCATCATAACCGCGGGTATGCACCGAAAATATGCTTTAACAGTATACCCTTATCAGAAAGCATTTGTCAAGCTTTGTAATTGTCAACGTTTCCGCATTTTGCATTACTGTTTTGCATTGCGGCTGCCCCGTCATGCATTTGTTCCAACAGGACGCGTTCTCACTCGGGTAAAAACACAGCGGCACATAGGAGGTTAAAAAACAACCTCCAAATGCCGGTGTTTTTACACGGTCCTTTATGGAATCAAATGCATGACGGGGCAGCCGCAATGCAAAATGCGGAGACCTATATGTTACGGATAACCTTTTTGTATATTCTTGCAAGGAAATAGCTGCACATAAAAACCGACATCAGCTCCGCCACGGGAAACGCCCACCAGATATTATTCACATTGCCCGTAAGGGATAACAGGTAGGCTACCGGAATCAGCACCACAAGCTGTCTGGCAATGGACACAATCATACTGTATACACCGTTCCCAAGGGCCTGGAACACACTGCACACCACGATACAGAAGCCGGCAAAGATAAAACTGAGGCAGATGGTTCTTAAAGCCGGTATTCCTACCTTCAAAAGTTCCGACGTGGCGTTAAACAGTCCCAAAAGCTTATCCGGGAACAGTTCCATGATAAGCAGTCCCACGAACATGATGGAAACCGCATACAGAATGCTCTGTTTCATGGTCTTGATTACACGCTCTTTATTTCCCGCGCCGTAATTAAATGCTATAATCGGCACCATGCCGTTGTTTAATCCGAACACAGGCATAAAGATAAAGCTCTGAAGCTTAAAATAAAGTCCGAATACGGTCTGTGCCACACCATATGCCGCAAGAATCAGGTTGATACTGTAAGTCATGACCGAACCGATGGCCTGCATAACGATGGATGGCGCCCCCACCGCATAAATCTGTCCGATAACCTGCAGCCTTGGCCTGAATCCTTTCAGTTTCATCCTGACTTCATCATTAAACCGGAAATGGAATATAATCGCCACTATGGCAGCCACAATCTGTCCACTTACGGTAGCCACCGCCGCACCTGCCGCCTCCATTCTGGGAAATCCAAACAGACCGAAAATCATAATCGGGTCAAGGATAATATTGACAATGGCGCCGATTCCCTGCGTAATCATGGTGTGAAATGTCTTTCCCGTCGCCTGCAGCAATCTCTCAAAAACAATCTGCAAAAACATACCGATAGAGCAGGTGCAGCAGATTGTCAGATAAGATATGCCATATGCCCTGACCTCCGGAATATCCGTCTGGCTTTCCATAAACGGCCTGACAATGGTAAAACCTGCCGCCAGAAACAGCAGGTAACAGATTACTGCCAGAAACACGCCGTTTTCCGCTGTCCTGTTTACTTTTTCAAAGTCCTTTTCTCCCAGTGAGCGGGATAAAAGCGCATTGATACCCACTGCCGTACCCACGCCGATGGCAATCATCAGGCTCTGCACCGGAAACGCAAGGGATACTGCACGCACTGCATACTCATTTACCCGGGATACAAAAATACTGTCCACAATATTGTAAAGCGCCTGCACCAGCATGGAAATCATCATGGGCAGAGACATGCTGAGAAGCAGTTTATTTACCTCCATGGTTCCCATTTTATTTTCTTTTAATTCCGTTTTTATCTCTTTCGTTTCCGCCATTTACTATTCCTCGCTATTTTTATAAAACAGATTTTACAGTACAAAAAAAGACCATATGGTCTTTTTTAGTGAAGCACGGGGGATTCGAACCCCCGACAACCTGATTAAAAGTCAGGTGCT
>ERZ777305.391-NODE-391-length-72647-cov-15.787966_pt1 | contig 72647 bp, 67 predicted proteins | sample MGYA00374965_ERZ777305 | MGnify/ENA primary metagenome ERZ777305 (study PRJEB29328, sample SAMD00013331) | mouse gut metagenome | study: EMG produced TPA metagenomics assembly of the Metagenome analysis of fecal microbiota from mouse which was promoted...
CGGCAGCGCCTGCCATAGACGGATTGGGAGCTATTAATTTGAGCTCTGATAACGGGATAAGCATTTTTAGCAGAGACAGTGAGGGACGAAAGTGAATTTTTTTTGCAGTTAATTAGGGGATGTTTTCACATGTAAAAGATAACCATTATATTATGTGAGCATATTGATTTTTTCAAAAAAAATATGGCAGACTTGACACTAATATATATTTAGGGATAATCTATTAAATGAAATTATAATAATTATGAGGAAGGGGAATGCTGTATAGCCATTATACCATTCAGTGCAGGTTTTTGGAGTCCGGAACGTTAAATGTATTTAAAGGCTCTGCATTAAGAGGGGCTTTTGGATATGCTTTGAAACGTGCCGTATGCACAGTCAGAGAAAAAGAATGTGCAACCTGCATTTTGCATGGTCAGTGTTTATTTGCAAAGTTTTTTATGGAACAAAAAAATAATGAAGAGGGGAAAAATCCCAGCATTCCTCACCCTTATGTTATAGAATTTCCTCAAAATCCTAAAAAAGCGTATTTGGAGGGAGAAGAATTTGCATTTTCTTTAATTTTGCTTGGCAGCATATGTGAAAAACTCCCATTTATGGTTTATGCTTTCGAACTTATGGGAAGTAAAGGTATAGGCAGAGCGAACATTGAAACATTTAAAAATGCTTCTTTTGAAATTGTTGGCATACAAGCCGTTCATATACAGGGAAAACCACAAATTTATGATATTGTAAAAAAACAGCTTTTATATGTTCCAAATCCTGCCGTATTGAAATATCCTGCTTCTAATTTTTTACAGAGTGATACTCTATCCCAAAAAAATCAGAAATTAACCGTATTCTTAGAAACACCTTTAAGATACAAGTCAAATAATGTTCTTTATTCCAAACTGGATTTTGAAGCTTTATTCAAACTTATGATGCGGAGAACCTACTTTGTTTTTAAAGAATTCGGTGAAAAAGAACTTGAAATCGATTATGCGGATCTTTTGCAAAAAGCTAAACATATCGATATAATTGAAAGCAATATTCAATGGAAAGATCAAAATCGTTATTCCTCAAGACAAAAACAGGCATTAAAGATTGGCGGCTTAGAAGGGTGTATTTCTTTTAGGGGTGATTTTACAGAATTTATTCCATTATTAAACTTGGCAACATTGCTTCATCTTGGCAAACAGACCAGTTTCGGGTTAGGTAAAATACGATATCAGTTGGAAGACATTGCATAATAAAAGGAAAGGTCATGAAACGTATTTTACTTGCCGTATGCGGAAAAACGCCTCAAATTATAACTGAAACGCTTTATGCTTTATGGGATAAAGGAGAATTTCCGCAGGTAATTAAAATTTTTACAACAAGGACAGGTAAGGAAGCTCTTTATACAAAACTTTTGGATCCTGCACGCGGTATTTTTTATAAATTTTGCGAAGAATATGAGATAGAAGCAGAAGAAATTGAATTTTCGTGGAAAGATATTCTTGTTCCTCGTGTTAATGAAATTGAAATTGAAGACATTTTGACAGAAGAAGATAATTTCGCTTTTTTGCAAGCTGTTCTTGAAGAAACATTTTATTTTACAAGCGATCCCGATACGGCAGTATATTTTTCTTTGGCGGCAGGTCGAAAAACCATGGGGGCGTTTTTTACTTTGGCGGCACAGATTTACGGACGTTGTCAGGATAGATTGTACCATGTTTTGGTTCATTCTGACTTTGAATACAGTCCTCATTTTTATTATCCACCAAAATCGCCTAAAAACATTGAGCTAATAAACAGTGCCGGTGAGAAGTATTATAAGAGTACAGAGTATGCAAAAATTTCTTTGATTAACATTCCGTTTTTCAGCGTTCGTGAAAAATTTAGTGCCGAAATGTTGAAAAAACCTTTTTTACCGCAGGAGCTTATGGCTTTGCTTGAAAAAGCCGAAGAACCTAAATTGAAACTCCATATTCGTTCCTGCAAAATAGAATGGCAGGGAAAAAGCATGACATTACCTGTTGCATGGTTTACCTTATATCTGTTTTTTATCTTGTGTAGAAAACGTGTTACGGATAATAAAAACTGTTATCTTGATATGTTGGAAATCGAAAACTGCAAAGAGGAAATTGCTTCTCTTTACCATAAAATCATTCAATTCATGCCTAAAAAGGAATTGCCCCGAAGTGACACGGGCATTATTGCTTTAACTGCGGAAAATATCCGCAGCTACAGAAGTAAAGTTAATGCCAAAATACATAAAAATTTTGGTCAGCTGAGCGGTGAGAAGTTTAGTATCTGCTCTTTTGGACAAAAACCAAACACAAAATATGGTTTAAACCTTATGCCTCATTTAATTGAGATTATAGACGAAGCAGGTGAAAAATGGGAATAGACATAACAAATCAATGTATCATTGTAAGCGCATTAATGCATGATATCGGCAAATTTGCCCAAAGGGCGGAACAAAAGTCAAGCAGACAGCTGGAAAGCGCCTATTGTCCAGTATATAATGGAAAAACAACCCACAAACATGTGCTTTATACAGATTTTTTTATAGAATCTGCAGATTTTCCTTTGCCTCATGAATTGCAGGAACACAGAAGCAGAATCGCAAGGCTGGCAGCTGTCCACCATAATCCGGGGGTTTCAAATGAAAACAGCGAAAAGTTGCTTGAAGAGATTATCCAAAAGGCTGACTGCTTTTCTTCCGGTTTGGACAGGCTTTCAAGTGAAGAAGAGAATAATTATAAAAAAACACGCTTGGAATCCATTTTTTCCTTTATTGAACTGAGAGAGCCAAATACGCAAAAAAAATATCATGTATTGCAGAAGCAAGGGGAAGCAAAGGCACTTTTTCCTTGCTCTGAAAAAGAAAATAAAACAGGCGACTATGAAAAACTTTTTGCGGATTTTGTCAATACCTTAAAGAAAATCCCTTTAGACCAAGGCTTTCAAGCTTATCTGTCTTCCCTTGTTTCTGTGCTTGAACAGTATACATATTGCATTCCGTCTTCTACTTATAAATCAGACCCTGATATTTCGTTATACGACCATTCAATAACAACCGCTGCCATTGCCCAAGCTTTATGGGCTTGCTGTGAAGAAAATAGAAATATCCCTTTAGGCAAACAAAGTTTTTTACTTTTTTCTGCTGAATTTTCCGGTATTCAAAAATATATTTTCAGCGGCAAAACAAGCACTGGCACAGCAAAAATTTTACGGGCACGTTCTTTTCATTTGCAGGCGCTTACCCGCTCCATTATTTTGCATACCTTGGATACATTATCTCTAAGCCCTGTTGCAAAAATCATGGACGCAGGAGGAAAATTTATCTTGCTTTTGCCTGATACCCCAAGGACAAAAGTCCTTATGCGGGAGATTATGCAGGAAATTGAAATCTTTTTTGCCCAAACATTTAAAGGGGAATTAAAAGCCCCTCTTGCTCTTCTTCCGGTAACTCAAGGTGAAATGAAACAAGAGCGTTTTCTTGAAAAGCTTGATGTATTAAATGATGAGCTTGAAACAAATAAGTTTAAAGCGTTTCAGCACTATTTTGCTGAATATCCGGCTGTATTCAATATAGAATACAATAAGGGAATTTGTTCATACTGCGAAAGGAATAGGACTGAAGATGAAGACCTTTGTTCAGAATGTAAAAACCTTATTGAAATAGGAGAAGCAATTCCAAAATCCACTTTAGGGCTTTTCACAAAAAACAAGCCGCCTAAAAATTATGCATTCTTTAAACTCATAGGCGGTATTTCTCTTGTGCTTGACAACGGCGACACATTCGCCAAGTCAGACATTGAACAGGCGCTTGACTGTATTAATTTAAAATCTTTTGGAAGCTATACGCGTTATCCCATTGCCGGATATATTCCCCGCAAAGAGAAACGCCCTAAAGATTTTGAAGAATTGGCGGACAGTGCCGTTATCCATGAGGAAAACCGCTGCGTTTCCATGCTTGGAATACTGAAAGCCGATGTGGATAATCTGGGTTTTATTTTCAGTTTGGGTTTTAAAAACAGATTGTCTGTTTCCCGCTATGCCCAGCTATCCAGAATGTTAAATGCTTTTTTCAGTGAATATTTGGTGCAGGTAATAGAGGAAAACAATTTCAACATTTATACCGTTTTTATGGGCGGGGATGATTTACTTGTGCTTGGTGCATGGACGGATATTTTAGCCTTTGCCAAAATATTGCATACGGATTTTTCTGCATTTACCGCAGAAAATAAAGACATAACACTTTCAGCGGGAATTGCCTTTGTAAAGCCAAAACTGCCTGTTTCAAAGCTTACGGCAATGGCGGAAGAATCCCTTGAGCAGTCAAAAGCATATCAAAAAAACGGGCAAATGAAAAATGCCTGCACGCTTTTTGGAGTAACTTGCCCTTGGACTGAATTTGATAAGCAATGCAAAACAGGAAAAGACCTTGAAGATGCTTTGCTGCAGAATAAACTTACCCAAGGCTTTGTACGGCGTTTATTATCGTATGCGGATGACTGTAAACTTTTCATGGCAGAGGGAAAAATCCGCCATGGTTTATATGTTTCGCATTTGCAATACGATATGGCAAGAAATATCAGTGATGAGGACGTTAAAAAACAAATTGCGGAAATAACACAGGCTGAAGAATTTGAAAATTCACGCATAGCAATCAGTTATGCACTGTATAAAACACGAAATGCATAAGGAGAAATACATGGTAGATTTTGACGTAGAAAAAGTTGCGGAAGATTTGGCAAAGGAGTTTGTCAAAGAAAAAATCACTTCCGCTCAGCTTCGTAAATTTTATAATGAATTTAAGGAGTTGGAAAGAAAATATCAAACGAAGATGCTCGCAAAAACATCTGATACTATTTCTAAGGATGATATATTGAATAGTATATTACCACAAATTAAAATAATGAAAGCAAAAGTTAGTTATGCTAAAAGCAGAAAAGTTGTTCCGCAAGTTTTTGAGAATTGGCTGAAAAAGTCCGTTGATGGTATTAATTCTGCAAAGGAATTTGAAGCATTTCTTTTGCATTTTGAAGCAATTGTCGGTTATGCTTATGGTACTGGCTTGAAAGATTAATAAAAAAGGATATTGTTATGAAATTAAATACGATAGTTACATTAAAAGGTGTTATTTGTCTTAAAACCGGTTTACACATTGGGGCAGGTAAAGATAATATTGAAATCGGCGGGCTTGATTTGCCTATAATGAAAAATCCACGAACAAAAGCTCCCTATATTCCGGGATCTTCCATAAAAGGAAAAATGCGCTCCATGCTTGAAGTAACGGGTCTTGCGGGCATAGAAGGAACAAAACCAATTGTTTCCATAAAAGGTGAACCTTGTGGCTGTGGTGAATGTTTAGTTTGTGACTTATTTGGTACCCATGCTGCGGCAACAGAATTGCAAAACAAAAAGCCTACCCGTTTATTGGTGCGTGATGCGGTTCTTACAGAGGATTTTCAGAAAAAATTTGAAAATGATGAACTTCCTATGGAAATTAAATATGAAAATATTATCAACCGTATTTCCGGTACTGCTGAACATCCCCGTTCTGTTGAACGTGTGCCTGCCGGCGTAAAATTTGAATTTGAACTTGCGATAAAAGTTTTTGAAGGGGACAATGAAGAAAAATTTAAAGAAGTTGTCAGCAAGGGGTTAAAATTAATTGAACTTGATGGGCTTGGCGGGCATACCTCAAGGGGAAGCGGACAAGTTAAATTTGACAATCTGACTTTTAACGGAGAAGCCTTTAATTTAGACCATGTAACATTTTAAGGTTTGCCATGAAAATCATTAAATACACCATAGAACCAACAAGCCCTTGGGTCTATTCCTTGCGTTCCGATACCCTGCATGGGCTTATTGCATGCCAAGTCCGTGAATGGGAAGGAGAACAGGCTTGTAAGAATTTGCTGGCGAGTTTTTTGGATAATGAACCTTTGTTTATTTGTTCTTCTGTGTTTTCAAAGGGATTTTTGCCCGCTCCGGTTCTTGCCCCTATTTCCCGTCCTGTCTTTAGAAAGAATTTTGAGGGCAAAGAACGTTTTGAAAATAGAAACATGAAATTATACGACTGGCTGTAGGAATATAAAATTTTTAAAAAGAAAACCCTTGTCCCTTATGCCGTTTGGCAAAAACAAAAAAATGTATTGAGTGCTTTAAATTTATTTTCTGCATATATAAAAGATAAAGAAGATTTTATAAAAAATAAAAGAAGCAATGCAGAAAAATTCTCATGGGAAATACCGAATCAAATTTTAGGGACAGAATTGCATTTAACCATTAATCGGAATGAAAATAAACATCTTGACGGCAGTTATTTTAGTTCTTCTGTGAATTTTGCAAACCATGAACTTGATATTTATGTAAAAGCCTCCGATCATGCCTTATTTGAAAAATATTTTGGCATACTGGGAGAACTGGGCTTTGGGGCGGACAGTACACTGGGAAAGGGGCGTTTCAAAATAACTGCCAAAGAAGATGTAAGTGATGTTTTTCATGAAAAGGGGGAATACGGGCTCAATCTTTCTGTTCTTTCCGCTGAAAATTTGGCAGGAATTGAAGGTTATTATAGAACCTTTACCAAAAAAGGAAAAACATGGGTTGCAAAAAGTACGCTTACCCCTTTTAAAAAACCGTTCATTGCCCTAGAAGAGGGCGCAGTGATTAAAACTGTTCCTAGTGATTGCATTTTGAAAGGTATCCATGCTGATGAAAATATTATTCAAATATGCAATGCTTTGTTTATGCCTTGTACGTTATCAGGAGAAAATCAATGATTTCATTACAAAATATTCATAATAATTTTGTGCCTGTCCGTCTGGAATTTTTATCTCCGGTGCATATTGGTTCCGGGGAAATGCTTTCTCCTTTGGAATATCAAATTTTTGAAGAACAATCAGGACAATATATTGTTTATACCATTGATTTTGACGGCTGGATAAACAGCTTGACTCCAGATGAAGCAAAAGCCGTTGCATCAAAATTTTCTCTGTCAAATCAGACGCAAATTTGGGAATATCTGCGAAATACGATTGACAGAAACGTTTTTATAAAAACAAAAAGCAAGACAAACGAAGAAATACATCAGAAATATAAAGTCCGTTTGAAAGGAACAAATAAATCAGAGAATGAATTAGCCCCTGCTCTCAGAAATGCCTATACGTCTGCAATAGTTATCCCTGGTTCATCAATAAAAGGGGCAATCCGTACGGCAATTATTGATTATCGTTATAAGGAAGAATTGAAGCAAGTATATAGAATGGGAACAACTTACGGAAAAGAAAGCTGGAACTATGAAGCAGAACTAGAACATTTGTTTGGTGATATTAAAGAAAATGCCTTTAAACAATTAAAAGTTTCTGATTTTGAATTGCTTCCTGATGAAAGCGAATTTGTACAAGCCGTGCAATATGCGAAAAACAATCCTGAAGAACGGTTGATGAACCCTGTTTGCGAAGTTGCGCCCATTTGGGCAAAACCAAAATACGGAAAGATTTATCTTGGCAGTTTTACAGCTCATGAATATGCAAAAAAACCTTTAAAAGATTGGACATTTGAAAATTTATGCAAGGTCTGCAATCAGTTTTATTTAAAACGTTTTAATGCAGAATATGAAAAATTTTATAAACTGCCTCATTTTGTGCAGGCTCGGAATTTCATTGACGGCATACGGAACAAGGTACAGACAGAAAATGCCCTTTTATTGCGGATAGGACATTATTCCCATGTTGAATGTGTCACTGTTGAAAATGCCGCTCCTAAAACACGTCCAAATCCCAAGACCAAAAAGCCCATGCCTTTTGGCACGACACGGACGCTGGCAGACGGCAAATATCCTTTTGGCTGGGTTTTACTGCATAAATGCTCTGCGGAAGATGCCGAACTGGGAAAAATGCAAGAAGAACAAGCCAGACAGGAAATTATTGCCAATTTGCAGGCGAGAAAAGCATTATTTTTAACAGCAAAAAATACCGAATACGAAGCAAAGCAAAAACTGCTTTCAGAACAGCGTAAACAAGAAGAAGAACAAGCAAGAAAAGCTCGGGAAGAAGCGCTGCGCCTGCAAAAAGAACAAGAGCAAAAAGAGGCTGAAAAACTCGCCCGCAAACAGGCGGAACAAGCCCAAAAAGAAGCAGAAGAACAGCGTCTGGCAAGCCTTTCTCCGGAAGAACGCCTTGTTGAACTTGTTTTATTGAAAAAAGCAGGCAAAGAGGAAGTGTTAAAAGTTTATGAGCGTATTGACAACTTGGACAATAAAATTCAAATTGCAGAAGCAATAAGAGCATTTTGGCAAAAGGAGAAAATTTGGTCTGGTAAACTTAAAGAAAATCAAAAAATCCGTGTGGATAAAATAATGGCAATATTGCGTGCAAAATAGAATATGATGTAAGATAATTACTTGCACTGTAACAATAAATTATGTATATTCACAAAACACGGAAAAAGTATTTTTTGAAAAAATAGAAAATTTACAGGATATTTTGCAGTAATTTCTCTGCTTTTTAAATGCTGTTTTCAGTGTATTGATAACTATTTCAGATAGTTATTCTTTGACTTTTTAGTCCGACCTGATTTAAAGGGATAATAAAACAAGCGGAAGCCCTGTACCGTGCCATTCATGTTTTTAGTCCGACCTGATTTAAAGGGATAATAAAACTTTTTTGTGCAGTATTCGCTTGTCACAGCTTTTTTAGTCCGACCTGATTTAAAGGGATAATAAAACAAAGCTTTTTATCTTGCATACGAGTAATTATTTTTAGTCCGACCTGATTTAAAGGGATAATAAAACGTAAAATGTCTACAACCTTTTCCAAAAAGGTTTTTAGTCCGACCTGATTTAAAGGGATAATAAAACTTATTTTTTTTATTGTCAATGTAATTGACTTTTTTAGTCCGACCTGATTTAAAGGGATAATAAAACTCATAAAAGACTAGTTCCGTAAAGCATTTCTTTTTAGTCCGACCTGATTTAAAGGGATAATAAAACCGACATCAGCGTTGATTTTGTAAAAATATTTTTTTAGTCCGACCTGATTTAAAGGGATAATAAAACATATTTATTTTACAGCGCTCGAAAGCGCTGTTTTTAGTCCGACCTGATTTAAAGGGATAATAAAACATACGGCAGTTTAGGCACTGCCCACAGGGATTTTTAGTCCGACCTGATTTAAAGGGATAATAAAACTGTTTTCTTGTGCGGTCCGACAGCCACATTTTTTTAGTCCGACCTGATTTAAAGGGATAATAAAACAAAAAAATGCAGGATGAATATATCAGTGTCTTTTTAGTCCGACCTGATTTAAAGGGATAATAAAACGTGTTTTACATACTCCACAGATTGCGTCCGTTTTTAGTCCGACCTGATTTAAAGGGATAATAAAACCAATACTCACATGCATATGTGTATTCTTCGTTTTTAGTCCGACCTGATTTAAAGGGATAATAAAACATAAAGTATTCCAGCGCCGTTTGCAGGTCTTTTTTAGTCCGACCTGATTTAAAGGGATAATAAAACTAAAGTAAGTTTCATAAAAAATCTCCATTTTTTTTAGTCCGACCTGATTTAAAGGGATAATAAAACCGCACGTTGAAAGTTTTCACAAACACGTTTTTTTTAGTCCGACCTGATTTAAAGGGATAATAAAACTACGGACAGTTCGTCATGTCCACACATATTTTTTTAGTCCGACCTGATTTAAAGGGATAATAAAACTGTGGACATTTCGTCATGTCCACGCAGATTTTTTTAGTCCGACCTGATTTAAAGGGATAATAAAACCATACTAATCTCTTTTTTATTTCTAAAAGTTTTTTAGTCCGACCTGATTTAAAGGGATAATAAAACTCCATTTTTGGGGGTAACCAGCCTCATCAATTTTTAGTCCGACCTGATTTAAAGGGATAATAAAACTTTCCGTGGCTATCGCCACTGCAAACATTTTTTTTAGTCCGACCTGATTTAAAGGGATAATAAAACGAATGTTATTATGAGTGCCCGAGAAGCCAATTTTTAGTCCGACCTGATTTAAAGGGGGAAAACACGGCAAAACCCGTGTCTTTTTTTTTAAAGCAATATTGCTTCTCTTTTTTTCTTTGAAAAATTTTGCATACTGTTTTTATGAGCTGGTGCTCAAAAAATTACAGAGAGGCATTTATGAAAAAATTAGTTTATGCATTTTTATTAATGGGGCTTATTAAACTGACTGGTTGTGCAACAATTATGAGTGACAACAAATCGGCAGTACAAATTAACACAAATCCCACAGAAACAATCTGTGAAGTAAAAGGAGAAAATTTTACCCAAACCTTAAACATTCCCGCCAATGTGACCATTCCGGCAAAAGCTTCCCCGGTTACCATTACCTGCACCAAGGAAGATTATTTTCCTGCCAGTGAAACCATTGAAACCAGTATAAATGGAATGATTTTCGGTAATATCATTTTTGGCGGTATTCCGGGAATTATTATTGATTTGGCAACGAAATCCGGTTTTGATTATCAGGATAATGTCGCTTTGCATTTATACAAGCGCCGTTTTACCAGTTTGGAAGAAAAAGAAGCATACTATGCGGAGCTTGAAGAAAGGCTTAAAGCTGACGTTGACGGCAGAAAGAGGGATTTGAATGAACGCAAAAATCTTGATGACAGTGAATATAAGCGGGAACTGAAAAAAATAAATTCATATTACGAAAAGGAATTGGTTTTTCTTCATGAATGCAGGGATAATTCCGAAATAATTTCAGAGAAAAAAACGGCAGAAAAGTGATATACTTTATTCTTAAAATGTAATATAACGCAATAAATACCGTATGATAGGGAGAAATATCCATGGAAGAGCAAATTCCGCACTTTAAAACCCATATTTGTTATGTTTCCGCTGAATCCATGCCCAATCTTTTGTTGTGTCTTGACCCTGCGTTGAAACCTGAAAAGGTCTACCTTCTTACAAGCAAGGAAATGGTGAATAACGGTAAATATGGTGTGTTGGCTCAAAACTTCAGAAACTTGGGAGTGCAGGTAGAAAGGAAGGAGCTTCAGGATATTTCTCTTTTTTCTTTGCAGCGTGTTATTGAAGATTTTATTAATGCTTTGCCTGATGAAGCGATGACAGAATTTGCTTTCAACATTACCTGCGGAACAAAGCTTATGACTATGGCGGCAGTAAGCGCCTGCAATCAGTGCATAGAAATGTTTTATGTTGATACTTCCAATAGCAAACTATTTTTATTGAAAGAAAAGAAAGAGTATGCATTGTCTAATTTTTGTAATGTTCAAACTATTCTTAATAGTTATGGTTTTAGAATTGTTAATAAGACGCAAACAAAACGTGAACATGGCAAAATAATACAAATTCTGTTAAATCAACGTATTGGCACGATTAAAATATTGAATGCTCTGTCTGCACGGGCAAAAGAAAGTAAAATTTCTAAAATTGAAAAGATGACACCAGAGTTAGATGAGTTGCTTGTAAAATGTGAAGAGGCAAAATTGCTTGAACGACAGGGGGATACGCTTATTTTTGCGGATGAGGACAGCCGTTCTTTCTGTAATGGAATTTGGCTTGAAGAATATGTTTATCAAACTTTGGCTCAATTGGAACTCAATAAGCAGATTGCGGATTATGAAGGATCTGTTGAAATTATTTATGCTGACAGAGTTGTTTCCAATAGTGATGCCAAACCCGATAATGAGCTTGACGCACTTTTTGTACGCGAGAACATCTTGTATCTTGTTGAATGCAAAACCTGCAGAATGAATGACGATAAAAAATCAAGAGATATAATGTATAAGCTGGATTCCTTGCATAATAAGATTGGAGGCGTATTTGGCCGCGGTATTTTGATTAGCCTTGAATCTCTTTCTGAAAATGAAAGAAAGCATGCACAAAAGAACAATCTTATTGTAATAGATGATATTCAAAAAATTAAAAATTTACGCAAAGCACTTATAGAAATTTTTGAAAATGAAAAAAGAAAAAAATAAACAAAATGATATGGTTATATATAGTATAGGAGTGGAAGTGCCTATTACCCCCAACGAGCCTTTGCCCGATATTCCTGTCATTCCTCACGGGGCTTTGGTTATTCTTGAAGGCAGAGCTCCTATTTGGCGATATGTTATGGCATTTCATGCTTTGCATGGTTTGGCAAGTGCTGTGGGGATTTATGACCCTAGGCTCGGGGTTGTTGTTGTCGCAAGCCATTCGCCTGAGTATAGAGAGGGCGATATTCTTGATATACGGATATGATTTTGTAACTGGCAATATTAGGGGGGATTGCATATTGATTATCATTTCAAATGAAATGGATGGCAATTTATCATAACGGGCTGTCGTAACCGAGTCTTTTATTTTAGACAACGCATTATGATTTAATTAGCTAACACCATTATGTTATTTAAAAATATGCTCTATGATGTATAAAATTTGTTTTTTATCCCAGATTTTTTCTGGAATAGGATCATTTTATCTTGTGGGAACTGTGGATTATTCTTCCAAAACAAAGTGTTCCGGGGAAATCTCTTTCAGTTTTGCATGATTGGGGATGAGGAAGTTTGTTTGCGGGGTAAAGGTTTTGTTTTTTTCTGTGATCGGGTCAGGCTGCGGAATGGCGGATAACAGCATTTTCGTATAGGGATGCCGGGGAGAGTTGAAAAGCTCGTCCGCCGGAGCGACTTCCACAAGTTTTCCGGCATACAGTACGCCGACCCTGTCGCAAAGGTATTGCACCATGGATAAATCATGTGCGATGAAAAGCAAGGAAAAGTTTTTTTCTTTCCGCAGTTTCATGAAAAGGTTGATTATTTGGGCTTGCACTGAAACGTCCAAAGAGGAAACAGGCTCGTCAGCGATAATAAGTTCAGGCTCTAGGGCAAGGCTTCTTGCAATGCAGACACGCTGTTTTTGTCCGCCGGAAAGTTCGGCAGGGATTTTTTGCAAAAACGAGCTGTCCATTCCGACGCTTTCAAGAAGTTCGGCAATTTTTTTTTGCCGTTCTTTCTTGTTTGGAAAACGTTTATGGATAATAAAGGGTTCCGCCATGCAGTCTTCTATATTCATGCGGGGATTGAGAGAAATGGAGGAATCTTGAAAAATGATTTGCAAAGAGCGTTGCATTGTCTTTTTGAGTTCTTTTTTTATGCGGGATTTTGAGATACACTGATTTTTATAGAAAATTTCTCCTTTACTGGGCTTATGTATTCCCATTACCGCTTTTGCGAGTGTGGATTTTCCACAGCCCGATTCGCCCACCAATCCGAAAATTTCTCCGGGATAAATATCAAGATTGATATTGTGCAGGGCATGGATATGGTGCAGTTTTCCGATAGGAAAAATTTGGTGATATTCGCGTATTGAGAGCAGAGGTATTTTTTTCATAATTTTTTAAGCGAAGTTTTTTGTATGAACTGCGGCGGGGCGATGTGCGGGGCACGTTCATCCAAAAGCCATGTTGCCGCGGCATGGGTGTCGGAAAGGGAAAACATGGGAGGATGGCATGTATAATCAACAGCTAAAGCATATTCGTTGCGGTAAGCGAAAGCGTCGCCTTTCGGGGGATTGATAAGAGAAGGGGGCATGCCCTGAATGGGGTTCAGTTTGCTTTTTGGCGTTGTTAATGAAGGCAAAGCGCTAAGCAAAGCCCATGTATAGGGGTGTCTCGCCTGATAAAAAATTTCTTGGGCGGTGCCTGTTTCAATAATTTTTCCGGCATACATAATGGCGACTTTATCCGCTATTTTTGCAACAACGCCAAGGTCATGGGTGACAATAACAATGGCGATGCCCGTTTTTTTCTGAATATCTTTTAACAAGTCGAGCATACGCGCCTGTACGGTAACATCAAGGGCAGTGGTCGGTTCGTCCGCAAAAAGGATTTTCGGGGAAAGGGCAAGAGCTATGGCAAGTACGCAGCGCTGACGCATGCCGCCCGAAAAAAAGTGCGGCTGCTGCCAAATACGGGCTTTTGCATTGTCAATGCCCACAAGCTCCAAAAGTTCAACAGCGCGGTCCATGGCTTTCTGTTTGGACATTTTTTTGTGCCGCAAAAGAGCTTCCATGATTTGTTTTCCAATAGGCACCACAGGATTGAGGGCTGACATGGGGTCTTGGAATATCATGCCGAAATTTACGCCGCGGATTTTGCACATTTCACGTTCGCCAAGTTTTGCAATATCGTATCCGCTTGTCAGGATTTGTCCTTGGATGTTCGCGTTGTCAGGCAATATTCTCATAACGGAACGGCATAAGACGGATTTTCCGCAGCCGGATTCCCCGACAATGGCGAGGGTTTCCCCCTCATTGATATTAAGGGAAATATCCCGGACAGCATGGACGGTACCGGCATTCGTCGTAAAAGAAACAGAAAGATTTTTGATTGAAAGAAGTTGTTTCATATCCATTTTGTAAACGGCATGAACGCTTCATGCCGTTTGTTTTTCGTGTTTTTAATCGGTTAGCGTCCAGTCTTCGATATTCCACATGACGCCGACGGCATGGTGTCCGAGTACCCGTTCCGTGTTCAAACCGCTTAAGCGTTCCGTGCTTACATAGTTGCCATGCAGATAGGCAATGAGCAAATGCCCCGGAGCTTTGGCATAGGCTTCCTCAAACGTTCGGTAAATTGTTTTCCTTTCTTCTTTGTCCGCTGTGACGCGTCCTTGTTTGAGCAGTTTGTCGACTTCCGCGTTGGAGTAGTGCATGGTGTTGTCGCTTGCACCTGTTACGAAATCCTTATATATGCCGTCAGGGTCAAATTGTACGGCAAAGCCTGCCAAAAATCCGTTATAATCGGCTTTCCAGTCAAAACGGGTGACAAGGGCGATACGCATGTCAACACCGGCGTTTTGCAGCTGGCGGGCTGTGATATTTGCAATATCGACGCGTTCTTCTTCATAGTCACGGACTTGGATGGTAAAGGAAAATTTTTGTCCGTTCCGTTCATATATGCCCTGTGCATTTTTTTTCCAGCCGAGTTTCGCCATTTCTTCTGCGAATTTCTCCGGGTCATAAGGATAAATGTCCGCTTTTTTATTTCCGCCGTAAGCATTAAGCTGGATAGGGCTGTATGCGGGAATGCCTTGTTTGTTGAGAACGCCGTTAATAATGGCTTGTTTGTCCACCGCATAGTTTAAAATGCCGATGGAGTCCGCATTGTGTTTCCAAAATTCACTTCTGAAATCCATGGAAACGGAGCGGTAATCGGCAGTAGTGAAATCAATGTTTTTGAACCCTTGTTTTCCACGGAAGTTTTCCGCGTAATTTGCGTTGAGCCATGCGAGGTCTGCTTCCCCCGCTTGAAGCATAAGGGCTTTTGTGCTTTCAACCGCAACGGTTTTATAGATAACTCTTTCAATATTGGGGACTTTGCCGTAATAATTTTCATTGCGTTCCAAAATAATCATGCCCCCTGCTGTATCCCATTCGATAAATTTATAACGTCCTGTGCCGATTGGGTGGTGGTTTGCAGGGGCGGTGTTGATGTCTTTGCCTTCAAACAAGTGTTTGGGAATAATGCCGATTGTGAAATTGCCAAGCATGGCGGCATTATAGCGTTTCATTTTTATTTCAAGAAGCTGAGGAGCGGGAGAGCTTACGGACGCGATATCTTCATAATTGCTTAAAATGGAAGACGTTAAATTTTCATCTTTTGTCAAGGCGTTGTAAGTGAAAATGATGTCTTCAAGACTAAAGGGGGTTCCGTCGTGCCATGTTATGCCTTCACGGATTTTAAAGGTGTAAGTCATGTTTTTTTCATCGTATCGGAAAGATTCCGCAAGATCGGGAATGGCATTTCCTTTGCCGTCGTATTTGAGCAAGCCGGAAAAAATAATGGTGGGCAGTTCTTGGTGTTCGTTCAGAATGGGATTGATAGTATCTTCGTTTTCGCCGGCGTAAACAAGCGTGTTTGCCGTGTCCTGCGCAAAAGCGTTTTGGGCTGCTGCATTTGGCATAAAGCAAAGCGCAATGAAAAACAGAGCCGGAATTTTGAGTTTTTGAAATAGGTTTTTCATGAACGGAATTTTCATGGAAACGCTCCTTTATTGTTTTATAAGTTACTGAAACCTTTGCAATTTTCTTGTCTGAAACTGTGCCCGATTTGTGTGATGCAAAAAAGTGTCACGACTAAAAATAAACCCGGAAACAAAATAACCCACCATGTATTCAAGAGCAAAGCCCTGTTGGAAAGAGCAAGCATGCTGCCCAAGGAAAGTTCTTCCGGAGGCAGACCGAGTCCTAAAAAGCTGAGCGTTGCTTCCATTGCCATATTGACACTGACCGAGGAAATCACAATGAACATAACGGCTGAAATGATGTTGGGAATTAAATGCTTACGCATTATCCAAAAAAAGGAAGCGCCTGTGTGCCGCGAATATACGATATATTCACTGTTGCGTATTTGACGGATTTCCGCCCGCACGATACGGGCTAAGGCGAACCAGCTTGTTATGCCGATAATCACGGAAATGGAAAATGCGCTTTGCTTTTCCCGTAAGGAAAGGAGCAGCAAAAGGGTGAGCAAAACAGGAATGCTTTGAAAAAGTTCTGCGATTCTCATCATGATTGTATCAATCAAAGAAGAAGCGCTGCCGGAAACGCAGCCATACGTGATGCCGATAACCGTTGCGATGAAACTGCTTGCAATGCCGATAAGAAGCGAGGTTCTGCCTCCGTTCCAAAGCACGGAAAAAATATCGCGTCCCAAAGAATCCGTGCCAAACCAAAATTCTTTGTTCGGCGCTTCATTCAAGTGGGAAAGATAGAATTGTGCGGGATCGTGGTTGACAAACAAATGAGAGAAAAAACAGGCGAGAATGACAGCGCATAACAATATTGCCGAAAAGAAGGGAAATGTACCGGACTTTCTTTTCTTCGGCGTGATTTCTTGAGGTTCTTGCTGATAATTCGCACCTACAAGTTTAAAATCTTCTTCTGTAAGGGAACGCTCGGATATTGCAGGAAATTGGTTTTGTTGTGCGGTGTTTTTCATAGTGTGATGATATCCGTGTTTTTCATTCTCGGGTCGATGTGTTCGTTGATGTATTGGGCGATGAAACTGCTGATGATTATGAGAAATCCGGTAATGAGAACAATGAGCATCAGCAGATTGTAATCGTGGTATTTGGCTGAGGAAACAGCCAGTAAGCCAATGCCCGGATAGTTGAAAACGGTTTCGACAACATAGGTCCCGCTGATGAGGTGAGGAACGGAAACTGCCATGATATTGATTATTGTGGGCATAACGTTGCGCAAACAATGTTTTGTCAGCACTTGCATTTTGCTCAGCCCTTTCGCTCTTGCCAACAAAACGTAATCTTTGCGGGTTTCGTCCAAAAGCTTGTTGCGTATCATATAGGCGTAATACCAAAAATGGCTGATAATCATTATGCTGACAGGCAGAACAAGGTGAGCGGCACGGTTGAGCGGGCTGTTCGCTTTTCCAAAATCATAGGCGCCGCTTGCGGGCAGCCATTTTAGGTTTATGCTGAAAATCAACACAAAAACGACCCCGAGCCAAAAAGCGGGCGTGTAAAAAGCCATTGTGCCTATTTTACAAATAATTTTGTCAATCCACTTATTTTCAAACCTTGCGCAGACAAGCGCCAACCCTATGGCGAGAGAGAAAACAAGAACATAGGAAATAACGCCGAGGATAAGCGTATTTTTCAGAAGCGGCAGAACAATTTCAAGCACGGGTCTTTTATAGCGTAAGGAAATACCGAAATTTCCCTGCAGCGTTTGTTCTGTCCATTTGACAAACTGCACCCAGATACTATCGTTCAAGCCAAGCCGTACGCGGGCGGCGTCAAGCTGTTCTTGGGTCATGCTTTGCACGGCGTCCCCGTAAAAAGACTGCAAAGGGTCTCCGGGGGTGAGGCGTGAAATGTAAAAAACAAGAAGCGCCAAAATGAAAAGCATGGCGGCAAGCCGGAAACAAAATTTCATTCCGGCGCAGGCGGCGGCAAAGGATTTATGGCGTATGAGTGCATGCTTCATCATATACTTCTTTCGTGTTACGAAAATAAAAAACGTAACACCATACCTAACAAAGGCATTGTCCTCTGTCAAGCCGGAAATGAAAAAATTTCCCCGTGATTTTTCGTGCAAATTTTAATTGAATGGTTTTGCAATGTTAGCTTGATAGTTTTGCATTCAATATAATTTCCATTTGGAAACAATTATTCATTGTAAAGAAAACGGATATTGTATACCATGGCGATATTCCATTTCGTTTGCGGATAAGGATATGAATAATCAGCAAAAACAAAACGGCTTTGTTCCGCCTCATGCCGGGGCGGACCGTCCCTCCTTGCTGGATGTTTTGGCACACAGTGCATTGCAGCGCGCGGTATGTGCCGTTTCCCGGCAATGCGGGAGGATTTATTGTATTGACGCAACAGCAGGAAACGGGCATGACACGTGTTTTTTGGCAGGACTTTGCAAGGCTTTGCGGCAGGATGTCCGTGTGCTTGCGTGCGATGTGCAGGAACAGGCACTCGTCAATACCGCTGAACGTTTGAAACAATGCGGACTGGAAGCGGAACTCATTCTATGCGGGCATGAAAAAATTCTTGAATATTTGCCTCAAGATACTCTTTTGGCAGGGGCGGTTTTTAATCTCGGCTATCTTCCCGGGAAAGAGCGGAAAGAAAATTTTGTTGCCACAAAAGCGGAAACAAGCCTTGAGGCTTTGGAAAAGATTTGCATGCGTCTTGTTCCGCAGGGCTGTATCAGTGTGCATTGTTACACGGGGCATAAAGGAGGGCTTGAGGAATACCGGGCGGTTTCAGGTTTTGTTTCAAGGCTTGAACCGAAATTCTGGCGTGCTCTTTGTGTTTCCGATATGAACAGGGAACATCATTTGGAATATCTTTTCGTATTGGAAAAATTACAAATAAGGAAAAGGGGAAACCATGATCAAAATAATTGCAAAAAATTTATTTAAACAAGGAAGCATAGAAAACGCTCTTTCATTATATGAAGAATTAGTTGAAAAATCACGTGCCGAAAAAGGCTGTCTTTCTTATGAGTTATTTCAAGATACCGAAAATCCGTGTATTTTGACCATGCTTGAAACCTGGGAAAGCAAAGAATATTTGAAAGCGCATTCCGAATCGGAGCATTTTAAAAGAATTGTACCGCAGCTTGGGAAAATGCGGGAACAACATGAAATAAATGTGTATGTAAAAGTTTTGTAGGAAGTTTTTATAATAGGTTAAGGAGATAAATTTATTTGCTTGATTGACAAAAACATTTTTTTGGGTGATTATGGCTGAAATAAATTTTTGGAGTTTGTATGGAAGTTCAAAATAAAATCGGCATGTACAATCAAAAGCTCAAGCAAATTGTGGAACGGAACACTCCGGGGGACGGTATTTTTCAAACTGCTGTCCCAAGTTTATTTTTTGTAAGGAAAAAACAAATAAACCAAACAGATAAATGTTTCATAAAACCTCATGTTTCTGTTGTTTTGCAAGGACACAAAATTTCCATACTCGGCAATCAGGAATATCATTTGGAAAAAAATAAATGCATTGTTTCTGGTGTGGACGCAAAAAGTTCTTCAAATTTCCTTGTCAAAGAACCCTATGAAGAATTTCTTTCGCTTTTTTTCTATCTTGACAGGGAAATGCTGTCGGAACTCATTCTTGAAATGGAAAAGCACAATATTCCGTATGCGCCTTCAAAATTCGGTTTTTCCATCGGTGATGTCGATGTTGAAATTTTGGAATGTTTGTATAGGCTGGCTGAACTTGTGGATAAACCCGGTCAAATCAGTTTGCGGGCACCGATGATTTTGCGTGAATTGCATTATTTGGTGCTTATCGGGAAGCAGGGCGGTGTCTTATATGGTCTGTACGCTCAAGGTTCTGATAAAAACAATGTCATGCAGGCAATTTCCTTTTTAAAAGAAAATGTGGCAGAACCTTTGATTGTTGAAGAACTTGCCAAAAAAGTGCATATGTCCGTTTCAAGTCTGTACCGGCATTTTAAGGATGTCACAGGTTCAAGTCCCCTGCAATATCAAAAGCAGCTTCGATTATACGAAGCGCAGCGCCTTATGTTTATGGAAAATGAGAAAGCCTCGGTGGCGGCGCTGCGTGTCGGATATGAAAGTGTGACGCAGTTCAATAGGGAATATAAACGGATGTTCGGCGAACCGCCTCATAGGGATATGACAAAACGGAAAAATTCTTTTTGGGGATAATGAAAAGCTTCGAGTTTTGCTCGAAGCTTTTTTCGTGTTACTGCACGATATTAATTGTTTTAAGCCATGTTTCGACGTTTTGTTTTGCATTTGCGCTTCTTGAGCCGCGGGTTTCAAAACCGTCAAGAAGAGCCGCTTCGGGACAAAGGGTTTGCAAATCACGCAGGCTTTGTCCAAAACGGCTGCCCTCATGGGGTGTGAATGGAACAATGGTTTTTCCGCTGCAATTTATTTGTTCAAAAAATGTGAACAGAGGCATGGGCATTGTTCCCCACCAGCTTGGATAACCGACAAAAATGGTTTGATAGTTATCAGTGTTTGGAATTGTTCCTGCAAGTTCCGGACGGAAATGAGCATTTTTTTCTTCTCTTGCGAGATTGACAAGCGTATCGTAATCTGTTGGGTAAGGCTTTGCAGGTTTTACTTCGAAACTGTCGCAGTTTAATGTTTCTTGAATGAATTGCGCAATTTTTTTTGTGTTTCCTGAATGGGAAAAATACACAATCAGGGATTTCGGGTTTGTATTTGCCGAAGCGAATGTTTTTATGGACATAAAGGGGATAGCTCCTCCGATGCCTGCAGCGGCACCTAATGATAAAAGTTTGCAAAATGTTCTTCTTGATAGCTTTTGTAATTTCATATTGTTTCCTCCTCGTAATGTTCAACATATTATCCATGCTCATAAAATACATGGGGTTATTTGCAATTTGTAGATACGATTGTTGCAAAAAATTGCCTGATTTTTTCTTTTATGAATTAATATTGGTGCGCATGGTAATTTTAGGCAATTTTTTTGGAAAAATATTCATTTTATTTTCAGGATGTTTTGATATGTTATGATTATACACTGAAATCATGCAAGGAGTGATGCGTAATGAAAGTTTTAAATGCTATTGCGATAACTTTGGTTTGCATAGGTATGCTAGGAGTGAACATGAAAGCGCAGGCAAGTGAAAATGTGTTGACAGCTAAGGAAAAGTCCATGATCAGCATTTCCGCTCTCACGGCAAAAGGAAATTTGCGGGATTTGGAAAAAGCATTGGAACAAGGATTGAAAAATGGCTTGACTGTCAATGAAATCAAAGAATTATTGGTTCAAGTTTATGCGTATGCGGGGTTTCCGAGAAGTTTGAATGGCTTGGCGGCTTTTTCCGCTGTTCTTGAAAAGAGAAAAGCGCAAGGAATAAACGATGTTATCGGTAAAACGGCAAGCCCCGTGCCCGCAAATCAAACAAGCTTGGAATTCGGTACGGCAAATCAGACGAAACTTTTCGGACGGGAAGTAAAAGGGGGGCTTTATGATTTTGCACCGCAAATCGACCAGTATTTGAAAGCGCACTTATTCGGCGATATTTTTCAGCGTGATGTTTTGACATGGAAAGACAGGGAACTGATTACCGTTGCCATTCTCGCAGGAATTGATGATGTTGATCCGCAGCTTCAAGCCCATTTGGCAACCTGTGTGAACGTCGGCTGGACTCAGGAACAGATTTTTGAATATGCTGATGTGATTGGCGGCTGTTTAGGTAAAAAATACGGCAGCAATGCCAAAAAGCAAGTTAGAATTGTTTTAAAACAAGCTGCTGTCTCCAGGGAGGAAGAAATGAACAATCTTGACATACCGTTCGGCTTAGGGGAATTTAACAAAGCGTACGCGCAATATTTTAAAGGCAACAGTTATTTGAATAGGCTTTCAACAGACCAAGTTTCCGTTGCCAATGTGACTTTCGAACCCGCCTGCCGCAATAATTGGCATATCCACCATGCAGAGCAAGGAGGCGGGCAAATTCTTCTCTGCACGTTCGGCGAGGGTTGGTATCAGGAATGGGGAAAAGAAGCCCGTTCTTTGAAAGCCGGCGATGTTGTGAACATTCCTGCCGGCGTGAAGCATTGGCACGGGGCGAAGAAAGACAGTTGGTTCACGCACATCGCCATTGAGGTTCCTGCAAAAAATGGCTCAAATGAATGGCTTGAACCGGTTTCCGACGAAGACTACCTGAATTTGCATAAGTAATTTTTAAATCGCATGAGAAATCGCCGAAAAGGCGGGCTTTGCCGGTCCGTCTTTTTTTGTGTTTTTTTTCTTGAAAGTTAATAAAAAGTTGTTTAAAAAATCAGGAATTGTTTTGGTAAAAAGAAGACGGTGATATGGGCAAAGAACTTTACACTGCAATTATAAAAAACGGAAGCATCGATGAATATGATTTTAGCGGTAAAGAATATCCGATTTTTTATAAAAATCATGATTTATTCCGTCTTGCCCTGGAAAATAACCGCATGGATATCGCCCTGAAAATGCTTGAAAACGGGCAGGATATCAATTTCCGTGCCGCAGAAAATGAATATAATTATTTAGAATATTTCATTAATGTTTATTATGCCGTCAATAAGCAGGAAGCCGCGCTTTTTCTTTTGGAGCACGGGGCCAATGTTTATGAATATAAGAAAGGGATTTCGCTCAGTTCTTTTTATGATAAGGCAGAAGGGGATTTTCCGTATGAAAGGGTGAGCGGCTGCATAGACTCATTCACAAAAATATCAAGTCCGGATCTTTTCTGTCCGGAGCGTACGCGTATCCTTTTAAATGAATTAAGACCGCAAGATGCGATAAAGTATCTCGCAAAACTTGAAAAAGAACATCACTGTTATTTGAACCTTCATTGCGGAGCGAATGCGACCATTTGGAATTACTTGTTTTCAGATGAATATTCCGTGGAAGAATTTAAGGCGTTTCTCAGTGCGTATCCTGTAAAAGGGCTGCTTGCAAATTCCATCATCTATATCAGACCCAATTATCATGAAAAACTGCTTTACGGGTTGGAACTGAAAAAAACATATCATGACTGGGATGAGAATTGCAATTTGAAACATCAGGCTTTGCTGCGTTTTTTAGGGTATTCGCCTATGTATACAACGAATTACGCTTGTATGGACGAAGCATTGAGAAATAAAGATATTTTGACGTTTTGCAATCGTTTTAAACACATCAATTTGCAGGAAAATGTTTTTGGTTACAATAGTGTCAGTTATTATGAGACCGCCCTTTGGCAGGGCAAAGAGTTCTTTTTGGAATTTTGTTTGAAATTCAAGAATTATCCTTATTTGGGGATGTTGCTCAGCTCTTTTTCTGATTATGAAAACAGTGAGTTGTTTGACAATTTGATGCATATGTTTTTTGAGCGCTTTACCTTTGAAGAGTTTAAAGAAATCATTCATAAAAACGATAAAACATTGCTCAAAGGGCTTGGGGAATTGGTTCATGCGTATATTGCAAGGAACGAATATAAATTCTTTTTGGAAGAGGCGATTATTTTGCTTGAACTTGGCTATATCGCACCGAGAAAATCAGCATTGACCCTGCTGTATGACACGGATTACTATAATTCAACTACGGAAATCGAAAAGAGAAAACATTTATTGAAACTTAAATCAAAAGATGAGCGGGTTAACCATTATATAAACTTAAACTTAGGATTTTTTACTTTTGAACTTTCCGATGCGGAGAAAACGCTTATTTTATCCGCTGATGATTTGAAGAATGAAAATTTTTCCGAGGAACAACAGAAAATTATTACTGATTTTTATAAAAATTTTGGTGATTGTGTTGTTCTTGTGCAAAATATTTTGCGAGAGGGAAATTTGTCCACTATGCTTGCGCTGGATGATTGCTTTAATCTGCGTCTTGCTCCCTTGTGCGTTGACCTTTTTTATGAACGGAAGAAATTTTTGTTTTTGGGAAAACATAAATATTATGAGCATGATATTTATAAAATTTTAGAGGAATTGTATAAATCGACATGGAATGCCGATTATAAAAAAGTGTTGAAACTTCTTGCGGAAAAACATGAATATTGATAGCGGAACGGTTTAGCCGCTTCGGCGGTTTGGTTGGTTTAATTTTTTGTGTATGTGAAGGAAAAGCGATGATACAGGCTTTTGCAATATTCATCGGAGGCGGAATCGGGGCTGTTTTGCGTTATTTGGTTGGCATTGTCATGTTTCGGGTCCTGTGTTTTCCTTTGTCCACTTTTATTGCGAATGTGCTCGGCAGTTTTATTATCGGCTTTTTGTCTGCATATTTTATGAATAGGACGGAATTGTCGGATGTTTGCAGATTGGCGTTGACGGTTGGTTTTTGCGGCGGATTGACTACGTTCAGCACGTTTTCCCTCGAATTTTTCGAGATGCTTGTTCAGCAGCGTTTTTTGCCTGCTTTGGCTTATGCTGCTTTGAGTATCAGCCTTTGCCTTGCAGCCGTGTACGGAGGCATGAGCCTTGGTAAACTGTTTTTCAGCATTGCGAATTGAAACAGTTGTTGCATGCCGGCAATGGCTTTGTTTAAATAGTTTTTTTATGTGATGGAATGTTATTACAGGGAACTTTCAAAAAAATATGAAACTTCCCATAATCAAATCCGTATAATAATCAATGAGAAAAGAAAAAATAGAACGCTTCCGGTTCAGGGGAGTTTGCTGTAATTCAAATTTTAACTAAACGAAAATAAAAAAACGAGCTGAATAAATTTTTAGCTCGTTTTTTATGCTTTTTTTATTTCAATACTTGTAACGCTATTACAAAACCATATCCCACTATGTTCCATCATATCCCGAAATATTCCAGTGTTAACTATAAAATATCCCACTTTCTTTCAGCTAATGTCATTGAATGATGACAATATCATAAAGGAAGTTAATAGATTGGATAATTATTTGATATTATTTAAAAATATTTTACTTTCTTTAAATATGGCAGCTGTAAACTGCAATATGAACGTTGCGTTATAGAAAGCTGAATTTGTTTAACGCATGAAATATTTTTATGAGATGTAACTTGTTGAAATAAAAATAAATAATCTTGAATAAGCGACACAAAAAAAGAAAAATTTTAAATTTTTTTCTTTTTTCTGTAAAAAACGTTTGACAAAGCTTATAGATTTGCATAAAAGATATTCCACGGCACGTCCTCATCGTCTAGCCGGCCCAGGACAGCGGCCTTTCACGCCGTCAACGGGGGTTCAAATCCCCCTGAGGACGCCAAAAAATTTGAAAGACTTAGAGAAATCTCTAAGTCCTTTTTGTTTGTTCCCCTCAGAAAAAGCGAAAAAATTTTTTGTATCTCTATATCCAAGCTTAAAATTTAAGAAAATCTAATAGGAGGTAACTTAGGTGCAAGTTTGTGGATTTCTAAAATAATATTATGCAAGATTTTAAATCCGTCTTCTCTTCCAAATTTTTGAAAAATCAAATTTATGGTCTGAAATTTTACTATGTTTTATCATTTTTTCTAAATTATCTCAATGGCTTTTTATCCTATTAATTCAATAGTAGTATTTTCATTTATAAAATTAATTGTAAACCGAAGTGTGACAGTTGAATAAAAAGTAACTCAATGATAAATCTTGTTTAGAATTTATTTGTGACAAATTTGCTGGGAGTATCACTATTGAGCTAAAACATTTTACTATAAGTGAACAAGGAAAGCTAAAAGGATTTTTAGCCTTTAAAATGAGTATCAGAAAAAGAACAATAATGATAGCGGTAAGACCTAAATGAAAAAACACCGGTTGAAGGCTTTCTGTATGAGGTGTTGTACTTGAATTGACAATTCAGCTCAAAAAAAATATTCTTTAGGGGATTATGGATAATATACAAAAAGCACAACATTTTTAATCGATGAAAAAATCAATATACTATTTTTCATGTAATGTATTGTTATATAAGCATATCAACGGAGCCTAACATGCTGGATTTTCGCCGTCTTCTCTATTTTTGCACTATCGTTGAACAAGGGCAAATCAGCCGTGCTGCCAAGTATTTACACATTACCCAACCAAGTTTAAGCTTATCCTTAAAAGAATTAGAAGATGAACTTGGGATTACACTTATTTATCGGGAAAAAGGCAAATGGCAAATCACTGAACAAGGGCAATCCTTTTATATTGAAGCACAAAGAATTTTAACACAGTTAGACGATTTACAGCAAAATATTCAAAATCCTTTTATCAATAATGGCGGCATATTTGGTGAAGTTCGTTTAGGTTGCAGTGGTTTTTGCCTATCATTTTTAAAAGCTATCTTACCTGCTATGGAAAAAGATTTTCCAGGGATTCATATACGATTATTGGTAACAGAAAATATTTTACTGGAAAATAAAATACAAAGCCACAGTCTTGATTTAGCCATTCTCCATTTGCCGTTTATGAACAGTAACTATACCGCTGTTCCTCTGACAGAACAGCATCTTGTTTCTGTTTGGTCACCTCTTTTGAAAGTACCGAAAGAAAATCCTGTTTCTTTAGAAACACTTGCAAAATTTCCTTTATTGCTTTCAAGACGTTGGACAAATAGTGGATCACTGCGTCCTTTTATGATTGCCATGCAGGAAAAAAATCTTAAACCACATGTTATTTTAGACACGCCAACACCATATTGGATAATAGACACCCTCCAAGATTTACCTGCGGTTGCAATACTTCATCATACAGAGTGTTCACAGACAGTGCCTCATGTAGTGCTGCCCATAGATTTGCCAAAACTGACATTCCAACCTGTGATTATTTGGAAAAAAGATAACTATGTTTCCCCTGCTTGTAATAAAGTTATCGAATTGCTTTGTGATAACGCAAAAATTACACGCGAATAAAATACTTTCATGCTGAAAATATTAAACCCGTTCCAAGTGGAAGAAAACAGGAAATAATCCGTCAGTTGAACACGCATAGACTGTTCCTTTAGGAAATTCAGGGAAATTTCCACCCAGTTGAAGAGATAACACATAATGATTAAGGTCATGCCATGCAAAACTTGGGAAATTTTCAGGACAGCGTCCATTTTCTCCTACCATGAAACTTTGTCCCTCTTTAAGCATTGGCTCATTATGCGGCATATCCACTTCTGGTAATGAATTTTTATAAATATCTCCCGGCATCATTGTCTTTACAACTGTAATTTTGAGTGGACAACGTATATTGCCTTCTTTTTCTCCAAAATATTTTTCTTGTATATTTTTTTCATTTTGATGTTCATTGTCGAGATATTCAATTTTAAAAACAACGGGCATTGTTCCGTCAGTACAGCAGGAATATTGAATTCCAGGTCTTTTTTTCATAACAAAATGTCCGCCTGTCTGCATAGCTGTGATGACGGGGAAAAGATCATGCCATGCCCATGTGCAGGGGAAATCCACTGAACACTCACCATTTTCATCAATAATAAAAACTTGCCCTTCTTTTAGTCTTGCACAGCAATTTGGAGCATGAGAAACTTGTTCGGGAATAGGCTTATCAAAAACATCTTCAGTTTTCATTACCCTGAGAACAGTAACTTTAAGCGGTATTCTTTTTTGTTTATCCATTATTAATACTCCTCATAATTAGTGATAACAAGTTGAAATAACATTTTTATTTAGAAATCTTTTTGCATTGAGATAAAAAATTTTTTCCAAAACTTCCGGACGAAGCATTTCCTTATATCGTTTTACGGCATATTCAGTCGGCACGCTGGGGTAAAGGCTGCCAAAAATTATTTTATCCTGTAAGCGATAATTGGCTGCAAGGATATAATCCTGTGAACCCGGATGATCAATCATAAATCCATCAGGTGAAAGCCATACATTTTCCCAATTCATGGCCACAGCACACGCATACGTTGTCCATGGCCAGCAGGCATGAGAAAGCAATATGCGTAAACCTGGAAAAGTTCCTGCCAGTTTTTCAATGCGTGCAGGGGAATAAATGCTGTAATCAGGTGCATTGCTTTTATGAAAAACTCCTCCATAAAGAAGATATATGGGAATATCTTTTTCTTCGCAAAATTCATAAAGAGGAAATAAATACTCATCATCAACGAACCATGGATGCGGGTCAAGCCCTGGTTCCATATAAATTCCCATACACGGTCCGTCACGAACAAATTTTTGAATATCAGCCAATGCTTGTTCTCTGCCGTCTTCATATGGACGAAGCCCTGCAAAACCAGTAAATTTGTCAGGCCATTTCGTGAGCAGTTCTACAAGGTCATTGTTATTTTGGTTAGGTAAGATTCGCATGGGAATAATACTGTGTATAATGCCGCATCGCTCATTTTCCACGAAAAATTCATCCATAGATTGTTGAAGCAAAGAATTGGGCAAATCCATTTCCATCTTTTGAAATTTACTTTTAAGCCCTGGATTACCTGGAACATCATCTAAACGAAAAATCCAATCATGTACAAAATTACCAAAAGGAGGTCTGCTGCGAAAATCAATAATTTGTTGCATATATTACTCCATTCTGTTCTTTCGCATTTTAACATACCGTTGATAAGCATAAATAAAAATTATACCTCCAACACCAATGACGTCAGTAAACATTCCAGGATATACAAGACATAAACCTGAAGCAAAAAGAATAATTGATTCAATAATGCTGCAACGAGCCGCAAAATATTGCTGTAATCCTGCTGTCAAAGCAATTACACCAATGACAGAAGTAACAACCACGCTGAGAATTTCAGTAACACTGCCTGTAAAAAGGAGTTCTGGCTGATAGACGAAGAAGAAAGGAATAATAAACGCAATGGCACCTAACTTTACAGAAGTGAACCCGGTACGCATGGCATTCGACTCTGCTATGCCTGCTGCCGAAAAAGCGGCCATACAAACAGGAGGTGTTATTGTTGATAATACAGCGTAATACAAACAGAACATATGTGCTGAAATAACAGGCACGCCTAATTTAATCATAGCAGGAGCAGCAAGAACAGAAACAATAATATATGCTGGAGCAGTCGGAACGCCCATACCAACGATAAAACAGGTAATCATCAGCATAACAAGCAAAAGAAAGAGATTGCCGTCGACGAAATTCATAATCAAATTGATGAGCTTAAAACCACCGCCTGTCAGTCCAATTATCCCAACAACTATGCCAGCACATGCACAGCAGCTGCTAATCATGAGCGTATTGCGGGCAGCACATACAGCAACATCTTTTAAACGTGGAGGAGTAAGGCGGGTTTCTTTTCTAAAAAGAGAAAGTAAAAAAATAACAAGACAGCCTGCAAAAGCAGCGGAATTAACACTTCTTCCCATTACCATAACAATAATGATGAATGCCAATGGAAGCATGTAATATAAACGAGAAATAACAGATTGTTTAGAGGGGATTTCTTCCTCCGGCATTGTACCAATATTATATTTTAATGCTTCAAAATGAATCATGGAATATAATGAAAGGTAAAATAAAATAGATGGCAAAAGAGCAGATTTAGCAATAGTCAAATAACCAAGTCCAGTAACATCGGCCATAATAAATGCTGCTGCACCCATAATAGGAGGCATAAGCTGACCGCCAGTTGAAGCGCAAGCCTCTACAGCACCTGCAAAATGGGGCTGATACCCTACACGCTTCATAAGAGGAATAGTAAAAATACCCGTACCATACACGTTTGCTTGAGCTGAACCGGATATGGTTCCAAACAGAGCTGATGCAAAGATGGAAACTTTAGCAGGTCCGCCTTTTGTCTTTTTTGTGAGCAAGCAGGAAAGATCAATAAATAAATTGCTCATGGTGGAAACTTCTAAAAAAGAACCAAACAAAACAAAAGCAAAGATCATGGTTGCTGCTGCTGTGATAGCAACGCCATAAATACCTTCTGTAAGAAGGAAAAGCTGTTCGATTAAAGCCTCATAGGAAATTTCAGTATGTGCCAACGGTCCGGGAAGATTAGCACCAAACAATGCATACGCGATAAAACACAATGCTACAATGACTAAGGGCAATCCTGATGTCCTGCGGGTAGCTTCCAAAACTAATACAATAAGAATTGTACCCAAAAGTATTTGGATATCTTCTACCGGGTCGACATAGGCAAAGCGTTCCACTATGGCAACTTCATTGAGAAAATAATATGCTGCTACTGCTAATGCCAAAACTGCAAGACAAATATCAAACAAAACAAATATGGTTGGCTCATGCTTTTCTTTTTTATATTTTCCTGAAACAGGAATAAAAAGAAAAACAAGACAGAGAACAATACTTAAATGGGCGACTCTCTGCAAGGTTGAGTTGACCATGAAAATACCAGAAGTTGTATAAACCTGAAAACAACAAAGAAAAACAGCAAGCACTATAAAGATAGGTTGGAGCAAGGATCGAAGGGCATTATTCATAAAAATCTCCTTTCAATCAAAATAACGTCTATTATCAATATGAGTTATGGACGGAGTATATCGTATAAAAACGCTATACCCCATAAAAATTATTTTAACCATCCAGCTTCACGGTAATATTTTTCTGCACCCGGATGTAAGGGAAGAGCAGTACCCTTACAGGAAATTTCTGGATCATAGCTGCCATATCCGGGGTTGGCTAATGCAATATCCTTGCTGTATTTAGTCCAAATTTCAACAATTTTATAGGCAACATCATCCGGTAAATCAGCTGAACAGATAATTTCTGTAACGTCAGCAACGCAAGGAACATCCTCTTTTGGCAATCCTTCAAATTCACCGGCTTTAATCACGGAAGCATGCAGACCGCGAGTTTTCAAGTTTTCAATTTCCTTTTCACCAACAGGAAGAAAACGAACGTCTTTATTAAGCATAATTTGACGTAAAAATGCAGGACAGCCAGGACCATTCCAGCCAACCATATCAAGTTGATTGTCTTTCATAGCGTCCACCATGGCATCAAATGAAATATAGGTAACTTCTCCGCCCCATTCTTTCATTTTATTATAGTCAATGCCATATTCATCCAATGTCCAGCGTGAAAACATATCGTTGGTTGAACCTCTTGTTGCAGGACTAAAGCGAATTGCCTGTTTATTTGCCGCAATACTTTCCAAACTGGCAATAGGTGCATCATCACGAACAAAAAGCAATAAGCGGCAATCATCATTAATTTTAAAGAGTGAACGCAGATTAGGACATGTTTCCTTATATGGTTCTGTGCCTTTTTGTGAAGCAGCAAGCAAAGAGGCTTGAGCATGTGCTATATTGACTTGTCCCTTAGAAACTCTGATGGGATTTGCTGTACCGTTGCCTGGCATTAGATCCAAAGTAGCTTTTGGATATTCTGCCAAAAACGCTTTCATAAAAGCCGCTAAAGCCATGGAAGCACCACCGCCCATGGGACCGCCTGACAAGGTAAGTTTAATACTGCTTCCGTCTTCCTCTGCCTTTGCTTTATAAGAAGTAAAAGATAGCAAAATAAGACTCAAACATAATAATACAGTAATGTTATAATTTTTATTAAACATAATAAATTCCTTTTCGTTAAACATTAGAACGTCCGCCGTCAACAGGAATAACGGCACCATGAATAAAGCCTGCATCATCACTCGCAAGAAATGCTGTTACTTTTGCGATATCATCAGGCATACCCAATCTTCCTGCCGGAATGACCCTTACTCTTTTCTCATAACCCTCTGGGTCATTATCCAAACTGTCTTGAATAAAAGGAGTAATCACAGAGCCAGGACAAATAACATTTGCCCGCACACCCTGCCATGCATATAATGCACTTAAACTCCGTATATACCCTACGAGAGCATGCTTAGAAGAAGTATAAACAGAACCGCCGCCAGCACTGCCGCGAGGTCCGCCCATTGCAGTATTTCGCATGCCGCTTATAGAAGCAGTTGCAATAATAACGCCTTTGCCTCGTTCAATCATCTGAGGCATGACAAGGTTGCATAAGACAAAAACGGAAATAACATTAATTTGCATAAATTTTTGAAAATCCTGTTCTGTCATTTCCAAAGATCCTCTGCGTTGATCAAATATTCCATGGGTTGTAACAAGAATATCAACCCGACCCCACTCTTTCATAACCATTTCATAAAAAGCTTTTATGGCATTACTGTCTTGAACATCAAAAGTCATGCCTATGGCTTTTCCGCCAAAAGAACGGATTTTTTCCAACTCTTCATCTAATCTTTGCTGATTTCTTCCCGTAATAGCAACAAGAGCTCCTTCCTTTGCCAAAGCTTCAGCCTGCGCTGCGCCGATACCTGAATTTGAACCCGTTACAATCGCAACTTGTCCATCAAGTCGTCCCATAATACTTCTCCCTCATTTATAACAATAATTATTTATCCAACCCAAAAATGCGAGCACCGTTTTGATACATAATTTTATCCACTACTTCGGGACGAAGCTGGCTCGCATAATTTTCTACTGCTTTTCCAAGTGGAATTGCCGGATAAGAAGAACCAAAAACAATTTGATCCTGTAATGTATAATTTGCGGCCACTATATATTCAGATCCACCAGGAGCAAATGTCATTGCCCATGTGTCAGGTGAAAGAAAGACATTGGAGCAATCCATAGCAACTTTACAAATTGCTGTTGCATAAGGCCAGCCGCCATGGCAAAGAACCAATTTCAAATTTCGGAATTGCATTGCAACATCATATATTAATTCAGGTGCATATAAACGAGGATCTGATACTCTGCCACCAAAAGAAAGCAATACCGGGATATTTTTTTCTTCACAATATTCATATACAGGATAAATATCAGGATTATTGACAAGCCACTTTACTGGAGTTGTGTACAATCCCGGTTCCATAATAATTGCACGGCAGCTCCCCTTTACACAATATTTTTCAATAACTGAACATGCTTCTTTTGGATTTAAAGGATCAACCCATGGCACACCTAAAAAATGATTTGGAAACTCTTTCATAAGACGTTCTGCATCATCATTATCACCATCTTGAGGTAAACGTACGGGGGCAACGCCCAGTACAACACCCGCCTTATCCATTTCCTCAACAAGCAATGCCGTGTCTTTTTTTTGTGCTGCTTCAGAAATTTCTCCTAAATTTCGCATTGCATGAGATTTTTCCAATGCAGGCATGTCATACATAAATGAATTAAGATACGTTTTATAAGGAGGGCGAAGACGAAAATCTATAGCACGCATACTCCTGATCTCCTATCGGCAAAAGTTTGCACGAACACGTTTTTCATAGGTTGGAACAGGAATTTTTCCTTTTGATGCTTCTAAAACTTTTAAAATCCATGCCATATTTTTTCCAAGCACTTGCATTGTTTGCACACCTTCAGCATCTTGTTCCAAGAATTCATTGGGTTTCCAGCCAAAACAAACATTCCAGTACTGACTGTTAACAGTAAGAAGGTTAGCACAGTTGAGGTAATTTTGCAGTTGATGGGAAGCATCGATAGCTCCTGCACGGCGGCATACTGTAATTGCAGCCGCTGGTTTTGGTCCCCAGCTTTCCAAATGTTCTGTTGCATAAAGCAATCTGTCCAATGCTGCCTTGAAAGGTCCAGGAATTCCCATATAGTGAACTGGGCATCCTAAAATCAGACCGTCATATTCTGGCAGCATATCAATAAGTTTATTCACAATATCATCATGAATGCAATGATGCCCATTTGTACGGCATTTTCTGCAATCAATGCAGCCAGCAACCGCCTTTACACCAACATGAACAATATCGAGTCCAATGTTTTCTTTTGCCAATTCTTCCGCTACGAGCTGAATTGCATGATATGTTACACCTTTTGGATTTTGACTGCCATTAAGAGCTAAAACTTTCATTATAAAACCTCCAAAATGAATTTATAAAAAAATAATATGTATTTTTTTATTAATTACACCTTACGGCAGAAAACAAGTATTTATCAAATACTTTTTTTCGTTATCGCATATAAATTTTAACTATACCTATTTCTTGATTGGTTAAAAGAAAGAGTTAAAATATACTATTCTGTCAGGTCAAAATGACCTGGCGGAAATATTTAACTTATTAGTTGAGATTATTATTGGTTACAGCATTAAAATCTCTATTTCGCAAATCCTGACGAATAGTTAGATTAATTCAAGAGGGACAGTGAAATTGCTTTAATGTGGTGTTTAGAATTGTTGGCATGTTTTAGCGGTAATTTTCCATTCACCGTTTTCTTTTATCAGTTCATGGAAATCAATGAAATTCAAGCCATGCCAGTTTTTAATACCACAGCGCCAATAACAGTATCACCTGCAATATCAGAAACATCCACACGGAATGCTGCTCCATAAGTTGGACCTGCTTTTGCATAAAGGTCGTATAAGTTTCGGATAGGTCCTAAAACATGTTGATCATCTTCCATACTGTTCATAACAACTTTTTCATGGAAGATTTTTTTACTGTTTCAATATTAGCGGTGCAACTTTCAATTCAATGCGTTTCAAGAAATTTCTTAATTGTCTGAAATTCACAGGAATCTAAGTATTGCATAATGCCTTCTGAGATAACCTAAAAATGTGGCATTATTATAGTAATTATTATAAAAATATAAAGCAAATTTGTTTTCTTGTTTTTAGCTTATTTTATAGAACTAAAAAAAATCATTGAAATTTTTTTTTAAATAATTACTATGAAAATGTTGATTACAGTTATCTTAAGGAATATGTATGCCCACAAAAAAATCTGCTCGCTCTATGCAGCAAGGAAAGGGACGTCCTCGTGCCTTTGACCGTTCTGAAGCTTTGCACAGTGCCTTGACAGTCTTTTGGCAGCAGGGCTATGAACCTGCTTCTGTAGCTGAATTATGCAAGGCTATGCAAATAAATCCTCCCAGCCTTTATGCGTCTTTCGGCAACAAGGCATCGCTCTTTTTGGAGGCTCTTCACCATTATGAACATACATATTGGGATGAACCTGCAAAACGTTTTCTGGCAGAACCAGATATTTATAGTGCTGTTGAAAACTTTTTTAATGAAGCAGCAAAAATCCTTCTTTCTCCAGAAACTCCTTGCGGCTGCATGGTGGTGCTGGCAGCTGTTAATATTTCTGAAACAGAGAAAGAAATTATTGAATCTGTAAGAGAACTTCGACTCGCCACAAAAAAAATGTTTGCTGACAGACTTCGTCAAGCCATTACAGAAGGACAAATTCCTGCTGATACTGATGTTCCAGCTCTAGCCGGGGCTCTCAACACCCTGCTTGAAGGATTATCCATTCAAGCAAGAGATGGTCTTTTTCAATCTGAGCTTAAAGCTTTTGCATCCTACGCTGTTCGCATGCTGCCTCCACGAATAACAATCAAGCACGAATGATAACAATGTAAAAAAAAATAATTAAAAAAGAATGAAATCGTCTTGACATTTTTTTAGCAATCACTAAAAATATAATAACGACAAAACGACATAGATTAAGGCGAGGGAATCATGAAATTTACAGAGCCAGCTATGCGGCCGCCACAAGAAGCACAATCTCTTTTATTGCGTGCAACACAAGGCTGTATATATAATAAATGCCATTTTTGCTATGTTTCACGTGGTTATCCATTTATGGCAGTTACACCAGACCAGCTTGAACAGGAAATTTTATCCCAAAAGTCGTTTTTTCCTGCAAATACCGCTGTCTATCTGACTGGTTCCAATCCGTTTGCTCTGCCAACCAATAAATTGAAAGAATACCTGGCTGTGCTCCGTAAACATTTTCCTTATTTTACTCGTGTGAGCATGCAAAGCCGCATTGATGATATTACGGCTAAAAGTGACGCAGAATTGCAGGAATTATGTGAACTTGGTCTGAGCAATATTTATACAGGTACGGAAAATGGAAATGATACAGTCCTCAAATTGATGAATAAAGGACATGGTTCGGCCGAAACAATAGAACAACTGCTTAGATTAGACAAAGCGGGAATAACCTATACCGCTTTCTATATTCTCGGCATGGGCGGCAAAGGAACGGGACTTGCCAGCGGTGAACTTACAGCAAAAATGTTCAATCAGGTTCACCCTGTGCGTATCACCACTACAGGTATGACAGTTTTTCCAGATACCCCTGTAGCAGAAATGGCAAAACACGGTGAATTTATTGAAGCTTCAGAACGAGAAAAAATTGAAGAACTTCAGATTTTTCTAAAAACATTGGCAATAGACACGTTTTATGACGGTGTTCATTACTTGAACCCGCTCAATTATAGATTTGCCAACAGCGATGTAGAAAAAAAGAATTTGGTGCTTGCCGATATTGACGAAGTATTACGTTCTTATTCTGATAACGAATTGGAAGTAATGGTCAATCGTAAACAGATGCGTTCTCTGTAGTCTCGGCGAAGCAGGGATGCCGTAGTAAAAACAGCTAGGCAAAACAGGATTCTCAAGCCTGTTCATGAGGACAGGCTGATAACAAACCTTATCTGATAACAAGGAGTATATGTAAGATGAGCAAAAACATTCTTATTCTGAACGGAAGCCCTCGCTTGAAAGGCAATACGGCTATGCTTTGCGAAGCCTTCACAAAAGGGGCGGAAAGCACGGGACATACGGTTACACGCTTTGACTTGCAAAAAATGAACATTCACGGCTGTCTCGGATGTATGAAAGGCGGTAAGGATTTGGTTAGTCCTTGTGTGCAGAAAGACGACATGGAGAAAATATACCCCGCCTACTCAAAAGCTGATCTGGTGGTGCTGGCTTCACCTATGTACTACTGGAGCGTATCTGGCCAGTTGAAAACTGCGTTTGACCGCCTATTTGCCGTGGCGGAATGTGACCCGAACTACGCTAACCCGCATAAAGAATGCGTCCTGATCATGGCTGCCGAAGGAGACTCCACCAACAACTGGAAGCCTGTACTTGACTATTATCATTCGCTCATTGGTTTCCTGAACTGGACAGACAAGGGGCAGGTACTTGCTGGAGGTGTTATGGACGCCGGAGCTGTTTCCGGAAAACCCGTTCTTGACGAGGCATTTCGCTTCGGCGAATCACTGTAATTATGGATAGGAGAGGACGTAGCACGGTAAAATATACAGCCACGCAAAGCGTCACCTCTTTTCCATGCAAAGGAATTTCCCATGCAGGATGAACAAAATTCAGCTCTTGATACCGTTAAAGATAAAAAAATCTCTCGGCGAGGACTTTTTTCTTTTGCAGGAGCGTTTCTTTTGGCTGTGGCAGGTTGTGCATCATATAAGCATTTTTCGTCTACTTCCACAATTCATGTGGAATCTTGTGTAACCGCTGGATCAGGCATAATGAAAAATATTCTTATCCTGACTGGCAGTTCTCGCCATAACGGCAACAGTTTTTTACTTGCGGAAGCTTTCAAACAAGGTGCAGTCAAAGCAGGGCATACAGTCAATACCTTTCACAGCGGCATGACTCCCATGAGTGCCTGTCTGAATTGTGATAGTTGTTGGACAGACGGAAAGCCTTGTGTTGTGGCGGACAGCTTTGATACTTTTTATCCACTTTTTGAACAAGCGGACATGCTTGTTTTTTGCAGCCCTTTGTACTGGTATAATTTCAGCGGACATATCAAGTGTGCTATGGACAGAATGTATCCATATTTTCGGAAAAACAGACTCCGTGACTTGAAAGTAAAAGAAGCAATGCTGCTTATGTGCGGCGAAAGCATGTTTCCACGTTCTTTTGCTGGAGCTGCGGAAGCATATAGGCAAATGCTTGGTCTTAATCACTGGAAAGATCGTGGACGCCTTTTTGTCACTGGAGTTCATGAATTTGGTGATATAAAGGGACATAAAGCATTGAGTGTTGCAGAACAAATGGGCTGTGATGCCTGATGATACACAATAACAATTTAACCGTAAATAAAAAGGAAAAACTATGAAAGCCCTTTCTCACCTTTTAGATTCTGCAAAACTTATTGACCCTAATCCTGTTTCTCTTGTTTGTTCAAAAACACCCTCTGGCATTACCAATCTTGCAACAGTTTCCTGGTGGACATATCTGAGTCTTGACCCGGCAACAATTGGTTTTGCCATGATGAAACCTTCTTATACCGGTGAAATGGTCAGAACCAACAAAAAAGTCGTACTCACTGTTCCAAGTGATAAAATATCACCAAAACAGATTATGCAGTGTGGCAGCTTTACAGGCAGAACAAAAGAAAAGGTAAAGGAATTTGGCATTGAACTGAAAAGCCTTCCTGACTGCGATATTCAAATTCCCGTTCATAGTGTCATCGCTATCCAGTTAGCCTTAAGAGAATTTGTAGATGCAGGCGACCACTATTTTTATATTTGTGATGTGGAAAATGTTTATGGGGATGAAAATGAAACCCCACTCTTTGCATGGGAAGGTTATTCTAAAATAGCTCCAGCCAAAGAAGTATAATAAAATCGCAATACGCTCTATTATCAAATTTATTGATAATGATAACGAGCCACAAATTCTTTATGAATAGACTTTGTGGCTTTTTCTTTGAGTTATTTGTTACTCAACTGTCGTACTTCAGTTTACAATTAACTAAACAGCATATTATTAATATTGACAATCATGGCCAACACCCTGAATCTATATGGGTTTTTCTTTTAGAACATGCAATAAATCCGACACTCCCAAAAAGTAAGCCAATTAAAAATTTAAGCTATCTTTTCAAACAGTTGCAATACTATTTGACAATTTTTCCAGCAAATTATGTATCTTTTTTATAACTTCCATATCGGGATTCATTTCAAACCGTTCGGCAAGCCAAGTTGGTGAATTCCAACTTAATATAACGCCATCAGAGCTTTTCCAAACTAAAAATTTCAAAGGTAAATCCAAAGCAATTTCAGGATTTGATTGCATTAATACCGTTCCTACGGCAGGATTGCCAAAAATAAGCACACGGGCATCTGTCATATCCAAACCAACCTGTAACGCGTTGGATTTATGATCAATTACAGCAAATACGGGGATTTTTTCTGCAGCAACAATATCCAGTAAACGTTTCCAAATTTCTTCAAAATCTCCGTCGATTTTTTTTCTAATTATTCCATTTTGTCCATTGGTTAGCATAAAAATTTTCCTTTAATAATTTGTAAGTTATTAAGTGATTATAATTTATATAGTAAATGATACTGAAAGTCAAAGCAGGTTTAGCGTGATTATAGGACAGTTTCCTTATTAATCATCTCATATAACGAAAAAGATAAAAATAATTTTTTAAAAGTTACTTGACAGGTTGGGGAGCATTGCAATATAGTTAGTTTAGCTAATTAGTTAAGCTAACTATATTCATCAATCATTAATTTTATCCTTTTTAACACGGAGGAATACCATGAAGTTTTTGAATAAAGGAAATGGTTTTTTCATTATGCGTGACATTGTAAGGTTGTTCTTTGTCATTAATTTTTTTGTTTTTATGATCATTTTGGGTTTGAATACTGAAATAGAGAGCGAGTACGTTGTGTTGCTCTCAATTATTATTGCCGGTCCATTTTTTTGCGGCTGGGCATGTCCGTTTGGCGGGCTCAGTTATTTCATGGCTAAACTTGGAGCATATTTATTTCCGTCCAAGCAATTTTTGCTTCCCAAGACCGTGGATTTCAAGCTGCGTTATCTTCGTTATGTTTTCTTGATTTTTTTCCTGTACCTATTTATTGTTCTTGAAGTTGATTATTTTGGCGAACATTTTGAAATGTATATGTCCACGCTTCCTTCAAAAATTTTTCTTATTACCAAGTATATCGCTGTGATACTTGTTTCAATGTTTATTCCGTTTTTTTTCTGCAAATATATGTGCTGGCAAAAAGTCGCTTATAATATTTTTTGCCGAGTAGTTGGAGCAACCAAAATAAAACGGGACGTAGCCAGCTGCGTAAACTGTAAAAAATGCGAAAAAGCGTGCCCTATGAATCTGCCCATTTCAAGCTCAAAAACACTTTCAGGCGTCGATTGTTTCAGCTGTTTTAGCTGCATGAAGCCGAATGTTTGCCCAAAGAACCATAAATCCCTTACTTTTTGCTGGCTTGGCAAAGTCGTGAATATACGTTATTTTTCTGTTGCCGCACTGCTTGTGTACCTGATAACCACGTTAATCGTATTGCGTTATTGAGGGCATAATTTATATGGCAGGGGGATTACATGCAAAAATTATTATCGGCAGCACCTTCTTCCCGCACAAAAGTTGGTGAGCTTTTGCTTTGGCTTTCCGATGATGTGATTGAAATCACCAATGAAGAACTGAATAAAAAGAACATATCCATAAGCAAGCTTGGAATATTGGTTCTTTTTTTGAGGAAAGATTTTTCTGAAAATTCTCTCAGTCCTTCGGCTATTGCGAAGCGTTTGCGGATTACCAGAGCTTCGGTTACAAACCATTTGAATTGGCTTGAACATCAAGGCTACATTCAAAGGCGGAAACTGGGAAAAGATCAACGTAATGTCGATGTGCAGATCACGGAAAAGGGGAAGACCTTTTTGGATGAAGTCTATCCGTTTTTTTTAGATGTTTGTGCTGATTTTTCCAAAGCTCTCACTGACGAGGAAGTTGCGGTAATGCTCAAACTGCTTTCCAAAATACATGATTCGATTGGCTAAGCTTATTTTTCAAAATCCTCATAACCAATCATACTGAATTGTATAACCATGGCAAATCAATCACGGCAAATGCTTTTATCCGCTATTGCATGGAATATGCGTTGAAAATTTATTTTTGTTGTGGTACGGTAAGGTAACTGTTTGAGATATGCATTTTACGATTAATAAACAAAATCTGTTGTGAAATTGTTTTTTGGGGGGCTTTATGCCTGAAAATGACAGAATATTTCATTTGGAAACGTCAGCCTTGGAAAATCCGGAACAGGAAGGTCTGTTTCGGAAGCTCATTGATTTTGCCAGAGTTCCGGAACATTCTCCGGGGCTTATGCGCGCCATGTCGCAGGGCAGCGCATTTTGCATAGGGGAGTATTTTTTCATTCATGACGATGATTGGCTTATGTCGATAGCCTATCCTTTGCGCGGCGCTTATTCTCATGAAGATTTTGAAGAAGCCTTTAAACATGCCTATAAGGAAGCCATGAAACATTGCGGACAGCAATCACTCCGCTGTTTCGCCATAGGTCCCGAATTGCCCCGGCGTTTGCAGAACAATATTGTCGACCGTGACCGTTTCTATGTGCTCTCCGCCAACGCGCGGATTCCGGTTCGTTTGCGCAGTCCCATACGGAAAGCTGAAGAAGTTTTGCGTATCGAGGAAAGCATTGTTTTTACTCCTGCCCATCGCCGTCTTTGGGCGGAATTCATGGGACGGGCTGACCGTGGGGAAACCGCTTCCCTTGCACCGCATGTCCGCGAACTTTATGCCCGCACTCCGGAAGCTCTTTCTGAAAACGCCGAGAGCGGATATTTGCGGCTTCTCAATGCCTGGGACAGCGAGGGGCATTTGGTTGCCTGCCTTATGCTTGATTATGCCCCTAAAAATTTTGTTTCCTATATTCTCGGGGCTCATTCACGTACTTATTATGTGCCGCATGCCGTGGATTTGCTTTTTGCTTCCATGATTGAACGGGCGAAAGCGGAGGGTAAACGCTTTATTCATCTTGGGCTTGGCGTGAATGACGGAATTTTGCGTTTTAAGAAAAAATGGGGGGCTGTGCCGTCTTTGCCTTATGTCATGGCGGAATGGCAGCAGGAAACAGAAAACGAAACGCAGAGCCTTGCCCAAGATTTCGCTCTTGCTTTATTGCGCAGCAGCACCATGACCAAAAGGCAGATTTTGGCAATGCGTCCTGAACAGCGGCCTTTCGCCATGATTTATGAAGTGGAAAAAAACGGTAAAGTTTCATGGCTTTGCGGAACAGCACATTTTTTCCGTTATTCTTTTGAAGATTCTTTCCGCAAGCTTTTCCGCAAGGTCGACCATGTTATTTTTGAGGGACCGCTTGATGACAATTTTATGGCGGAAGTGGATAAAAACGGTAAAAGTCTTGAACCGGATTTTATTCCTCTCATAAAACAATTGACAGAAACAGAAATACGGAAATTGGAACGTGTTGTGCGCGGTCCTGAGGGACGAGTGGTTCGTTTTTTAGGCTTGGAAGCAAGCAAAAAAGCCGATGTGCGCGAAATTCTGTCAACCATGCGTCCCTGGTGCGCTTTTTTCAGCCTTTGGACCGCGTTTCTTGAACGTCTTGAGTGGCAATGTTCGGTTGATATGGAAGCTTGGCGTATTGCCCGCGATATGGGAAAAAATGTCATCGGTATGGAAAATTTGGAAGAACAGCTTGTTTCGCTCAATTCCGTACCGCTGGATCGTGTGCTTGCGTATTTCCGAAATTGCCATGAGTGGAAAATATATTCACAGCGTAATTTAAAAGCATATCTGGCTGGCGATTTGGAGGGAATGATGGGCTCCAGCGCAGAATTTCCCACAAGAACGGGTGCGGTTATCAGTTTGCGTGATCAGCGTTTTCGTGAACGCATGCGGCCTTATTTGGAAGAGGGGCGTACCGCTGTTTTTGTCGGGGCTGCACATCTTTTGAATTTGCGTTGGATGCTTGCCGAAGACGGATATACGTTGCGCCGCTGCCTGCCAGGTATCTCCCATAAACTGAAAGCATTTTTGCACAATGAAAAGGAGGTTCGCTGGTGGTGACAAAAACGGATTCAAAACGTATGAATATGGGGCTTGCACAGGTCACTGCCAGCGCGATAACGCCGGATCAGCTGATTCCCTATGTGAAAGCCGTATCCCGCCTTGATTCGCGCATGTTCGGAACCTGCGTAGGGCATTTTTGCGAGGGGCAGATTGTGCTGATTGGTTTTCCGATAGGAAAACCTCTTGACAGGGAAGCCCTTGATGCGGCTGTTGACGAAGCTTTGCAGACAAAAGGTCTTAAACATATTACAGTGCTTTGTGCGGCAAAACCGAGCCGAACGCCTGAAAACGCCAATTTCAGCGAGGACGCGTATTGGTCGCTTTCTTTGCCGTTAGCACCCTATAAACAAAAACTGCGCAATATGCTTGCCAGAGCCAAGCGTGACATATTCATCGAAGAAAGCGGAGCGGGAGGCTACGGGCAGGACCATGAAGCCATTGTTGAGGCTTTTTGTTCCGGGCGCAGGCTTGAAGCAGGTATGATACATATTTTTCATCAGCTGAAAGCATATCTTGCGGAAAGCTCCGGCGCACGCCTTTTTTCAGCACGGACCAAAGACGGTTCATTGGCAGCCTTTGCTATCGGCGATTATTCTTCTTTCGATACGGCTTTTTACATGTTTGCCTGCCGTCTGCCCTCGGCTCCTCCGGGAACTGCCGACGCTTTGCTTGAAGCTGTTGCGAAATGCGGTGAAGAACGTGGGCACAGCCGGCTTAATTTGGGGCTTGCCGTCAATGAGGGAATTGGCTTTTTTAAAAAAAAGTGGGGAGCCGAACATTTTCTGGCTTGTTATGAATACAGCTGGGATATACAGCTGGAGAAAAAAGGTTTGCTGGCACGTTTGTTTTGGGGGTAGAAAGAAAATATGACTGGAAACGATCCATTGAAAAACCGCAGTTTCAAGGCCCCTGGCATTCTTGAAATGCTAAAACGGGATTTGCTTGGAAAACGGCGTCCCCTTGACTGCATACAGGTTGAAGTCACGTCCTTTTGCGCGGGACGCTGCACCTATTGCCCCCATACGACCATGGCGGAAACTTGGAAATCAAGACATATGGAGGCGGATGTTTTTGCCGCCCTGTGGCAGCTTATGCGGGTGAGTGAACGTGTTCACCTGCAAGGATGGGGAGAGCCGCTTCTGCACCCGAGATTTTTTGATTTTGCGGCATTGGCGCGGAAAGCGGACTGTCAGGTTTCAAGCACAAGCTGCGGCTTGATAATGAATGATGAGATAGCCTATAAGCTGGCTCATTCCGGAATTGACACCCTGGCGTTTTCCTTGGTGGGGACCGACACAGTTTCCAACGACAGCGGACGGGTAGGCGTACCGTTTGAAAAGGTCTGTTCGGCAGTCCGAATGGTCAAGGCTGCCGTCAAAGATATGGGATACGGTCCGTTAGATGTCCATTTTGCGTATCTTTTGCTGGCTGATAGGGTGGAAGCTGTCAAAAGTCTTCCAAATCTCATGGAAGAACTGGATATCAGCACTGCGGTCATCAGTTCTTTGGATTACATAGCCGATAGGGAACAAGCCTGCCTTGCTTTTGCTCCCCATGAAAAACAGAAAATTGCCGAAGTCAGAAGCATTTTGCAGGATGTTGCCGATAAAGCGGCGCAAATGGAACGCAAGATTGTTTTTGCCCTGCCCGGAGCAAAGGCTGCGGCGCATGCCGGCGGATGCAGAGAAAATGTGACCCGCAGTCTATATATTGATGCTGAAGGCATGGTATCTCCCTGTGTGTATTTAAATGTGCCTGATAATGCGGAAAATTCCAATCGCCGGATTTTCGGTTCTGTTTTGGAAACAAATATTCTTGAAATTTGGCAGAATGAAAATTTTTTGACGTTTCGCGAAGCGCTTGCAAAAAATACTCCGGATTCTGCGTGCCTGAATTGTCCAAAACGCTTTGAAATTATTGGAAAAGCCCGCTAATTATTTTGTTATGAAAGAGCAAACGGCTTTATTTTTTAGCTTGCTCCGTGAGTTGGGAAGATTTCTCTGTTATTCTCAGGCAAACTAAGCAATGAGGATAATGCGTCAGGTTAGTTATAAAAATGCTTCAAAATTTTTTTGATAACACAAACATTATTTAAGTTATGATAGCATATTGCCTGCAATGTGTGTTTACCGTTACGGCAGTATGCGGTTATTCCTGATACGGTCAATTATCAATAAGTTTGTACTGTTTCAGAAAGTAATGGATATCCGGTATGGGGTTGAACATCAGAACATCAATGAATGACAGCCCGTTTACGAAATCATTTTTAAACTGTTTATAGAGTATCTTATCGAACTGTGTATTGACAAATTTAAGTTCCATGTTCGCATTCTTGAAATTACTTTGTTTGTAAAGTTCAATACCGCCGATAGGATTGATATAGGTTTGCGTATTTGTTTTTCTGCAAAGTTCGATAATTTTATTTTGTCCTTTTAAAGACATGTCTTTTTCGATTTCCGATGATTTGAGTATTGTTTTTTTTATGCTCAAGTAAGCAAGAACAGCTTTCAGGCTGTGCATGATGAAGGCTGTCAGATCGGTTTCTTCCTGCATGATGATTTCTTCAAGCAAAGGATAAACGTATGGAAAAAGGGGGGCTCTTTTATATGCCGTTTGTAAGGTTTTAAGCAGTATTCCTTTATCTTTGTCTGAAAAATTGAGTTTTGTATCAAGTATTAATTTATTTTGCGAGGATTTTTCCAACGGTATCGTAAATAAATGTTTTTCGCCGTTTAACAAAATGTTGTTGCGGTTTATCCAGCCTTTCATTATGAAATTCACATCGTCCAAAACAACAAAGGTATCGACAGCGCATATCAGCTGAAAATAGCCGATATAGGGCATGAAATAGGGCTGCATGACTGCTGTTTTGGTATTGTGTGACATTTTGCTTTTTTGGATTTATTGATTCAATTGGTGCAATTTTAGAATTTTTTGCGCGTTGTGTGAAGCTGCAAGGGCGAGGCAGGCAATAAGATCATCAGCCGTTGAATATTTTTTATAAATATTCACAATATCCTCATTGTATTTTAAATTATCCTCATGCTTATCCTTTAAATGAACATAGGCTGTTCCATGGCTTAACAATGCCAATGTATGGATATAATCTCGCAATTTTCGCACGTATTCGTCTTTCAGGCCATGGCGTGCAAAAATGTCCGGCAGTTCTTTATACATTTGCCATGCGTCTTCCGCCCTGCCGGCAATTTTTTCAAGGTTCTTTTTGCCTTTAGGCGGATTATAACAATAAACGGGAATATTGCAAGAACAATAGCTTTCGGCAAAAAAGAGAAACCAGCATGTCAGATAAAAATCTTCAATTCTGAAAATATGCACAGTATGCTCAAGTTCGGCAATTTTTTTATAGACTTTTTTAGAATACAGCTTATTCCATACGGAATGGGCGACACAGCCTTTTTCAAGCCATACCGCAAAAATATCGTTTCCTGACAATTCATTTGCAAAAGGCATTGACTCCGGTCTTGGAACGTCAAATCCCAACGCATTTTTCTGCATGGTGAAAAAATGTACGATATCGGTTTGCTTTTCCAAGGCGAATTGAAAAATTTTTTCATAGGAATTTGGCAGATAGGCTTTGTCGTCAGAGTCCATGAAAGCGAGGTAATCACCTTGAGCTTTTTTCATGCCTGCCAGCCGAGCCTGCAAGGTATAACGCCGTTTAGGCTGGCGGATATAATGAATGGTCAAGCCTTTTTCCCGCATTGCGTGGATGATGTGTTCCGGGGATTTTTCAGAACAATCGTCAACAATGATGATTTCCATTTGCCTGAGGCTTTGGGCATGGAGCGAATCGAGCAAATCCTGTAAATTTTCAGGCTGATTATAATAGGGAACAACGATGGAAAGCAGTTTAGACATGGGGCAGCTCTTTAATATGTTCATAGTTTTTTATGATTTTGTTCGCGTTTTCTACGTTTGCCAAAAGAAGGGCCTGCATAAGGGTTTCCTTGTCGATGAACGGTTCCAATCCCTCAAGAACGCCGTAAACGGCGGACGGATTTTTTTGTATTTCCTGCGCGAGCAGTACGGAAAGCTGACCGGTGTTCACCGTAATTCTTTTTTTCATATAGGCAAGAAATTTGTTTTTGATATTTTCAGGGCATTTTCTTTCTTCCATAAAGGGGAGCATGGCATTTGTGATTGTGTATAAATCCAAAATCCGGGCGGCGTATTTTTCTTTCGGCCAAAAATTGTTGGGGGTATAGTGGTAAATTTCTATCGTGCTTCCAAGGTAGGAATTTGCAAAAAGCATGGCGGCGCTTACCAAGCATTTGTCGTCAAAGCGTTTGATGGGCAGATTTTTAACTTTTTCCGCGATTTTTTTGAGAAAATCCGTTTTATACAGTTTTCCCCAAAGATTGGCTGCAATATAATCTCTGTCGAAATAATGCTCAAAAATTTCAAGTCCGTAAAGCTCCTTGCCGAAAGGGGCGGTATTGGGCGCGTCTTGGAAAAGCTCTTTCCCGTATTTATCGCTTCCTCGCACTCTGAAATGCCCTATGTCAAATTGTTTTGCGGAAACTTCCCGTAAGGCTTTTTCAAGGTTTTGGGTGCCGATAACATCATCATCACCGTCCGCAAACATGCAGTAATCGCCTGCTGCAAATTCGAGCCCGTGCAAACGGCTGTGCATGGCATACAGCTTTGTTTCGTTATTGATAAGTCTTATGGAGTGCACAGTGCTTTTTCTTTTTAAAACTTCTTCGGCTCCCGTATCCGCGGACATGTCGTTCACAACGATAATTTCCAAGGGAATTGACTGCGCGGTGAGGCTGTCGAGCAATTTGCCGATACTGTCCGCCTGATTATAAAGTGGAATGATAACAGAAAGTTTGTGCATAATTCCCCCGATTAATCACCAACAATATAATCCGGTTTTTGGACATGGTCGGGATCCCATTTGGCTAATGTAACGTAAGGCGGGCATAAACATTTATCTTTTGTGCAGGTGAAAGGTTTTGTTAAAAGCGGATATTCCGTAATAGGCTGGGAATTGAGGTTGAAGTTTTCCGTTGCCTTGATATTGACGCAGGGGCTCACGCTTCCGTCAGGCAAAACTCTTATGGCATTTTGTCCCGCAGAACATTTAAGTCCTTGATAGCTCACCAATTCATGATTGTTTCTAAAATCTTCAACATGGAATTTGATTTGTTTTTCTTGATTGTTTTCATCAAGATAATAGTTCGTATAAACCTGACTCATTTCGGCTGTTTTTTCAAACAAGTATTCAACTTCATTTTTTGTGTATGCAGGGTCGAGTTTGTTATCGACAAGAATACCGCGTATCCAAACTCTCTTGTAGCCGATATTATTAAGTTTTTGGGTTATCCTTTCCACTTCTTTCTGTTCTCCGTGTTTCATAAGGAGATTGACGGTACAAATTTCCGGGTTTTGAAAGCGTTTTAATGTGTCAAAATAGGTATCCATATCCGCTTGTTCGTTATGAAAAGAAATGCAAACGGTGGTGCTGCAATTATCATATATATGCGGTGACATCCTGTCGAGAAGAACACCATTCGTCATGACAAAGCACGATGCTTTGTTTTTATATCCCTCATGTTCGCGTAAGTAAGAAAAGAATTGTTCAAGGTGGGGATATAATAATGCTTCGCCCCCCGCAAGGCTGAAGCTGTAATGGCTTTTTTTCAATTTCGGCAGGTATTCCATAAGGTTTTCAAGCGCCTTGGGGCTTAATGCCATGGGATAATTTTTTTTATAGGTTTCATTGATGCAATAGCTGCATTTGAAATTGCAAAAAAAACTGAACCAGCCCGAAATAATCATTTTGTTCGTTTTCCAGGCAGCTTCGTTTCCGGTTTTAATGATTTTCATGAGTTATTCCTTAAAAGAACAGGTTATTCCGGTTCGCCCTTGAAATAGGCGGGAGGGGTGGCAAAATTTGGGTTCCATTTGGGAAGTTCCGTATAAGGAGGGCAGGCGCAGCGTTTGCTTGGGCAAATAACCGCTTTATTGATGTAAGGATATTCAGAATAGTTTTTTCGTTTAAATTAAAATTTGGGTCGCCTCTGTGACCGTAGCAAAGCGTCACTTTGCCGTCCGCAAGAACACGTATGGAATTTGCTCCGGCAATACAGTGCATTCCTGAAAAATCCGCAAAACGCGAATCAAAAATGAAATCGTCGCGTTTCAATGTTTTTCGGATTGTTTCGTTATTTTCCAGCCATTCATAATCAATGGCGAAATCATCTTGATAAGGATTGGTTTCAAAGAATTTCAATTCTTCTTCCGAATAGTCCGGGTGAGGTTTTTGGTTGATAACGATACTTTGAACAATGAACTTTTCATATCCGAAGGATTTTAGGGTGTTGATGGTTGAAAGGGCTGTGTCCAGTTTTCCGGGGTCGAGCATGAATTTGACCCTGCAATTTTGAGGATAGGGGAAATTTTGCAGTCTTTTCACATATTCTTCAATGGGTAATTGTTCCGTATGCATGGAAATAAGCAAAGAAAGGGAGTATTTTTCAGCCGTTTTTATGAATGGCTCGAATTTATTGATGAAATAGCCGTTTGTTCCGATTGTGCATTCTGTTTCCGATGTGAACTTTTTGTTGATGACGTCAAAAAACTTGTCCCAATGCGGGTACAGGGCGGGTTCTCCACCCGCAATGTAAAAGCTGTATTTATCTTTTTTCAGTTCCGGCAAGTAAAGCATTAAATTATCGAGCGCGGTTAAAGATAATTGCGTTTTGTATTTGTCGTGCTGTTTTTTATTAATGCAGTAACTGCAGTTGAAATTGCAATTAAAGTTGAAATTGCAGGTGATGACCATATTGTTTTTTGTGTTATTTTCTTTGGAATGAACTTGTGTAAGCTGCATTTTTTTCTCCTTTTACCGGGAACTGATTTGTTCTTTTTTCAGGTAGCTCGGTCCTTCCGCATATTCGGGATTCCACTTGGGAATCGCAGTAAAACCGGGGCAGCCGCAGTATGTGGATGGGCATGTAATCGGTTGATATATATATATATATATTCCAAAAGAGAATGCATGTTAAGATTAAAATCGGGAGCTCTTTTATGAAAATGGCAGGGAGCTATTGAACCGTCGGCAAAAACCCTCATGGAAGAATGGCCTGCAAGGCATTGCAGCCCGGAATAGTTGACAAGTTCAGGATTTAAAACAAATTCTTCTTTGGTGAAATCTTTTTTGACTGTTTGACCGTTATTGAGATATTCATTAAAAAGTGCCGTGTTGCTTGGATAAGGGTTGTGTGCAAAAAATAGTTTTTCTTCGTCGGTATAATCAGGGTGAACGTTTGAATTGATAATGATTGGCTGAATAATAAAATCCGTGTATCCGAAACTTTTCGCCTTTTCTATAATATCATTGGCTTGTGCCAGTGTGCCCGGTTTCAACATGAGTTTTATCCTGCACACGTTTGGAAATTTAAATTGCGAAAATTTTTTAAGATAGGTTTCCGCATCCATTTGTTCCAAATGCATTGAAATAGCAAGATGAAAGTTTAACTCAGGGTATTCTTTGAGATAATCTTCAAGTTTGTGTAATAATGAACCGTTTGTTGACATAAATATGGTATAATTTTCCGGTGAAAAGAATTCATTAATATATTTGAGCATGTCAGGAAAATGTTCGTAAAGAGAAGGTTCTCCTCCCGCAATGGCAAAGCTGTAAAAATCTTTTTTTAAAAGCGGCAGATTGGAAAATAAATTATGAAGCGCTTTTGGGGATAACTGTTCATTAAAATTTTTGCGAGTGTTTTGATTAAAACAGTAAGAGCATTTAAAATTACAGTTCATATTGAAATTGCAGGCAATAAGCATGCTGTTTCGTTTCCATTTGCTTTCCGAACCTGCTTTTATAATAGTATCCATGATGTTTTCCCTTATTAATTATGGTAGTTGTATCCTATCTGTTTTATTGCTGCGTTTTTAGCTTTGAGGCTTATTTAAAAAATAGTCCGGAGCTTCGGCATATTCGGGATTCCATTTGGGAAGGGCGGTGAAAGAGTGACAGCCACAGTAAGAAGATTTGCATATAATTGGTTGATATATATATGTATAATCTAAAAGAGAACGTGTATTAAGATTAAAATTCGGATCACCTCTATGCCAGTGACACGGATGTATTGTTCCGTCAGGTAAGATTTTTAAAGAATTACATCCTGCAAGACATTGTAATCCTGAATAATTTATTAATTGATGATCTAAATTATATTCTGTTTTTGTAAATTCTTTTTTAATGATTTGATCATCATCTAGATATTCATTAAATAGATTGGTTTCTGAACCATAAGAAACTGTTTTTAAATATTCTATTTCTTCCTCTGTATAGTCTGGATGAAGTTTTAGATTAATAGATATAGGCATAATTTTAAATTTTTCATATCCAAATCTTTCTGCTTTCTGTTTTATATGTTTTACTTGCTCAAGTGTTCCCGGTTCCAGCATAAGTGTTATGATACTTTTGTGGGGATATTTAAATTCTGAAAGTTTTTTTAAATAAGTATCAGCTTGAATTTGCTCTAAATGCAATGATATATTAATACAGTAATTAACATTTTGATAATTTTGAAAATATTCTTCAAGCTTATGCAGTAATGAGCCGTTTGTTGCTATTCCCAATTGAAAGGTATCCGGTGAAAAAAAATCTTTTAAGTATTTAAGCAGTTCTGGAAAATATGTGTAAAGAGAAGGTTCTCCCCCCGCAATACCAAAAGTATAAAAATCTTTCTTTAAAAGCGGCAGATTAGAGAATAAATTATAAAGCGCTTTTTGAGAAAGTTGTTCAGTATAATTTTTTCTGACAGTTTGATTAATGCAATAGGAACATTTTAAATTGCAGTTCATATTAAAATTGCATGCAAGATACATGTTGTTATATTGCCAATTTTGTTCCGAACCTGCTTTAATAAGAGTGTTCATTGTATTTCTTTTCCGTTGTTTTTTTATTTTTTGAAGTTTTCTTTATTATAGTTGGGACCGTCGCAAAATTTCGGATTCCATTTGGGTAACGATACAAAGCCTATGCAGGTACACGATGAATCGGAACAAGTTATGGGTCGATATATATATATATATTCTAAAAGAGAATTAGTATTAAGATTAAAATCAGGAATTTTTTTAGTTCGTTGGCATTGCGTGATTGTTCCGTCCGGAAATACGACTATGGAATTATATCCGGCGAGGCATTTTAATCCTTGATAATTAATAAGATCTGGGTTGCAAAGATATTCGATTTGGGTGAATTTTTTCTTATCTGGTTGCTTCTCCGTCATATATTCATTGAACAGTATGGTTTGTGAACTATAAGGGGAGGTTGTGAGGAATTGTAATTCTTCTTTCGTATAATTCGGATAAATTTTGGGATCGATAATTATTGGTTTTACAAAAAACTTATCATAGCCTAATTTTTGGACTTTTTTGATAATCAATAATGTTTCATTTAGTTTTCCGGGTTCTAAAATAAATGTTATTGTACACATTTTAGGATATTTAAACTGAGCAAGTTTTTTTATATAGGTATCTATATTTATTTGTTCCAAATGTAATGTTATGAGAATATTGAAATTAAATTCCTGATAATCTTTAAAATATTCTTCAAGCTTATGCAGCAATGAACCGTTAGTCATCCATGTTGCCCTGAGTTTATTTGCCGGTATGAATTCTTTCATGTATTTAAGTACGTCCGGAAAGTAGGTATAAAGAGATGGTTCTCCTCCGAAAATTGAAAAAGTATACATATCTTTTTTTAAAAGAGGCAGACTTGAAAATAAATTATAGAGAGCGGTTGGAGATAATTCCTCATTAAATTCCTTTCTGGTATTTTGATTAATGCAATAGGAACATTTTAAATTGCAGTTCATATTAAAATTACAGGAAATAATCATGGTATTGTTATTCCATTTATAATCCTGTCCTGCTTTAATAAGAGTATTCATTGTATTGCCTTTTTTTGGTTGCATCGGTTGTATAAAAGATATAAATATTGTTGCGATGTTATTTTGGAAAATTTTTTATAAAATAGTTTGGAGCTTCCGAGTATTTTGGATTCCATTTAGGAATTGCGGTATACGTTCCACAGGCACACCAAGGATTTTGGCAGGTAATGGGTTCATATTCGGCCATATAGTTTATGAGAGAATCTGAATTGATATTGCAGACAGAATTTTTCATCGTGCTATAGCAGGAAGATATAGCACCGTCAGGTGATATTATTAAGGAATTATATCCAGCAAGACATTTTAATCCTTTATAATTAATAAGCTCCGGATTTAAGTTGTACTCATTTCTCGTATATTCTTTTTTTATTGTTTGATTTTCTCTTAGGTATTCATTAAATAATCTTTGATAGTTAAATGAGGAAGTTTCGAGAAATTGTATTTCTTCAGTAGTGTAGTTTGGGTAAAGTTTTTGGTTTATTGTGATTGGCATTACATTAAACTTTTTGTAGCCAAAATTTTTTGTTTTTTCTATAATGGAATCTATTTGTTTTAATGTTCCGGGCTCAAGCATGATTTTTATCGTGCACATGTCCGGATATTTGAATTCAGAAAGCTTTTTCAGATAGGTTTCTGCATTCATCTGTTCTAAATGCAATGTGATTGTGAGGTTGAAATCATAGGCTCGGTAATCTTTAAAATATTCTTCAAGCTTATGCAGCAATGAGCCGTTGGTTAACCAAGTTGCTTTAATTTTGTTTGGTGGGAAAAATTCTTTCATGTATTTAAGTACGTCTGGAAAATGTTGGTAGAGAGATGGTTCTCCGCCAGCAATGGAAAAAGAGTAAAAATCTTTTTTTAAAAGAGGCAGGTTGGAAAATAAATTATAAAGAGCTTTTTGTGATAATTGCTCATTGAAGTTACTGCGAAATTTTTTATTAATACAGTATGAACATTGAAAATTGCAGTTTATATTAAAATTACATGAAAGAAACAAATTATTTTGTTGCCAATTTTGTTCTGATCCTGCTTTAATAATTGTATTCATAATATTTTTTCCTAACATAGTTATATAATGAATTCTAGAAGTATGGTTATTATACCATGCTATTGTGAATTATTTTTAAAATACGTTGGACATTCGGTATGTTGAGGGTTCCATTTAGGCAATCTTGTGTATACAATGCAGTTGCACCACGTGGAAGGGCAGGTAATAGGTGTATATGCATAATCCAACAGCGTATCATTATCGAGGTTGAAGTTTGGAATTCGTTGAGTTTCCAAGCAAGAAGTGATTGTCCCGTCAGGTAATATTCTCATGGAATTATATCCAGCAAGACATTTTAATCCTTTATAATTAATAAGCTCTGGATTTATATTAAATTCATCTTGAGTGAACTCTTTTTTTATGGTTTTATTTTCTCTTAGGTATTCATTAAATAAAATAAGCTTAGGACCATATGCGGAATTTTTAATAAAATCCATTTCTTCGTTTGTATAATTTGGGTGAAGCTTTTGGCTGATTATAACCGGTTGTACATTAAATTTTTTGTAGCCAAAATTTTTTGTTTTTTCTATAATGGAATCTATTTGTTTTAATGTTCCGGGCTCAAGCATGATTTTTATCGTGCACATGTCCGGATATTTGAATTCAGAAAGCTTTTTCAGATAGGTTTCTGCATTCATCTGTTCTAAATGCAATGTGATTGTGAGGTTGAAATCATAGGCTCGGTAATCTTTAAAATATTCTTCAAGCTTATGCAGCAATGAGCCGTTGGTCATCCATGTTGCCCTGAGTTTATTTGAAGGAATAAATTCTTTCATATAGTTAAGTACTTGTGGAAAATACGTGTAAAGAGAGGGTTCTCCTCCTGAAATATTAAACGTATAGAAATCTTTTTTCAGCAGAGGCAGGCTGGAAAAAAGATTATAGAGAGCTGTTGGAGATAATTGGTTGTTAAAAGTTTTTCGGAATGTGTCAACAATGCAGTAGGAACATTTAAAATTACAGTCCATATTGAAATGCCCTGTAATATGCATGGTGTTTTTTTTCCAGTGTAGGTCTGAACCTGCTTTAATAATTGTATTCATGGCATTTTCTTTTGGTTATTTATTTTTTTCGCTCAGGCAGTGCTGCGGTCTTGCTGCAGCCGTATCGTACCAATTGGCACAGGAACATTAGAAAGCTGGAATTGCAGTTCAATGCAAAAAACGTGCATGAATCTTTGTTCCATAACGCTTCGTTGCCGGTTTTGATAATCATGGTATTTCGCCTTACCTTGCTGTCGCATAAATAACTGTTTCCGCATACCAAGGACGGTGATGCCCTGCATAGAGTTTGTAGCCCAAATCAAGTTTGCGTAAAAATTCAGGTATGGTAATGAAATCTATGCGATTATGATAAATACAAATGGCTAAATTAGGCTTGTCTCTTCGCAGTATTTGTTTCGCACCCATAAGCGCGTTCAGCTCCGCACCCTCAATATCCATTTTTATAAAATCAACCCTATCATATTTTGTGTTTAAAAAATAATCGTCAATGGACGTAACGGAACATTCAAAATCTTCTTCTTTGATTTTTTGTTTGACCACTTTCACATAATTATCCGTGTTGATATACAGTGTTCCCGTAAAATCATACAGGCCTTTGGCAACAATTTCAATGTTGGGATAAGCGCCGCAGTTTGCAGCGGTATTTTTATAATACTGCGGGTCGGGTTCAAACGTGACAATTTGGCAGTTGTGATTAAGTTTTTGGGTGAACTCTACGGTTGTTCTTCCATCACAGGGACCGCCTTCGCAGATGATGTCGTTTTCTTTTGCGCAAACAAGAGGGTGCCAATACTGGTCATATTCCGCCATGGGAATATATCCGGGATTGCAAACATGGCGTGATTTCCAAACAGCCAAATAGGTATATCTGCTTAGATTGTCTTCAAGGACATTGTAATTGTCAATGGCGGTCTGCAGCATGTTGTTGATAAATATGAAAGAATTGCGGCGATAAAACTTGGATGCGCTTTTTGCTTCAATGGTGTATTCCTGTATATTGAGCTTTGACAATGCGATGGATAAATTTCTATACGCCGTGCAGGCTGGTCTTAAATCAGGGAGAAAGAAACAATGGATATTGTCTTCTTTTGTGAACGTCGTAAAAGGAATGATTTTCGCATTTTTGTTTTTTATTTCCTCTTTTAATCCCAGCACATGGAATGCGCGGATACGATGTTCTTGCCCCTTATAAAATTCAAGTGCCGCATTTAATTCTTTAATATCACAGCAAATAATCGTATCCGGTTTCAGTTCGGATGTTATTTGTCTGAGAAGCGGAAGGGAACTCAACAGTCTGGCAGCTTCCAGTTCAGAATTGATTTTTGCAGGCAATGCATTTAAATATTGGTCAAAATTCATTTTTTTTTCCTTATTTTGCAATGGCGTATAAAATAGTTTCATTATACCAAGGTCTGTGGTGAGCAACATAGAATTGATAATCATTATAAAACGGAGCGAGCAGTTTGGGAATATTGATAAGGTCAAGTCCGTTTCTTCTGTGGTATATGGAAAGAAGAAGTTTCGGTTTTTGCTGGTTTATGGTGTTTGATGCTCCTTCCAAAACAGGAATTTCCGCACCTTCGACATCAAGTTTGATGATGTCAAGTTTTTTGCCGGCGAAAAAATCGTCAATGGACACGGCATCGCAAAGATTTTCCGTATCATTGACATTGATATGGGCGCCGCTGAGACTGAGCGTATTGGTATTCAAACCGATTTTGCAGGTTTTTGACCATAAGGCTTTTTGTATGAGCAGGGCATTGGGAGTATTGCTCAATTTTTTTTGAGATTTCTCATAATTTTCCATGACAGGCTCAAAAGCATAAACCAATCCGTCTTTTTGGATTTGGCTGAAAAGTTCTGTCGTATATCCGTTGTCAACTCCTCCCTCGCACATGATGTCAGCGGAAAGAAGCGGAACTTCGGGGTGGAGATACTGTTCAAAATTGGTCATCGGAATAAATCCGGGGCGGCCTGACTGCCTTGCTTTGCAGGCTGCCAAGAATGTGTATTTGCTTGGAATATCTGCAAGAATGTTGTAAAAACTCATAAGAGTTTGGTTTTCTTCCTGAGTGAATGGGGTTTGTTTGTTGTTGCAGTACATTTGTTCCAAAGAATACGGTTCAATGCTGTATTTTGAAACGCCTTTATAATGCAAAGACATTGCCAAATATGCAAAAGAACTTAAGCTCGGTCCTTTTCCTTGTTTGAAAAAGAGATGGATATTCATGGAATTGTCAATTTGGTTTAAGTCATAAAGCTGAACATTTGTACATGTATGATACGATAAATCTTTTACATACAAGGTCGGGACTTTTCCAAATTTTTCCTTATACCAGTTTATGGTAAAGTCCAATTCTTTGTCGTTGCAGACAACGACAACATCATCGACGGAAGTTAATTCTTTTACTTCCCGCAGTTCCGGAATAAGGGAGTATGCCTGTTCCAATTCTTCTATAGTGGAAATTTTTTCCGGAAGAGGTTCGGACAGAAGAGTTTCCACCGCCGGGGCTTTGATGTATTTGGCTTTAAGCAGGCTCAAAGGGGTTTGTTTTGCAATGAAGCGGATTTTGGCGCTTAACGTGTTGGAAAAATGATTTTGGTATAAGAATTCAATGGTATTGATATAATCCTTTTTTACGAAAATCATGTTGTATTGGTGGCGGAAAGCGAAATCGCGGGCAATGGGAAGAAAATCGTTTTCAAGCATGAAATCGCACAGTTCTTTTTCATTCCATTGTTGTTTAAATTTGGTTTGTGATTCAACTTCAACAAAAACGGAATACACATGGGGAAGAAGGTTTTTCGCCCCTTCCAAAATGAGCGAAGTCGCGCCCTCCGCGTCAATCCATAAAGAAAAGCCTTGATTATGGGAAAGTTCATTTTTAAATAACGTATCAAGCGTATTGCACTTTACCGTGATATCCGTTGTGCTGTCGTTTGTTTTACGTTCCAAAATGGAGTGGCGTTTGCTGTCTTTCGCTTCCTGTTTCGCTTGAATGGTGTTGCTGATATGAAATGTGACATCTCCGTCATAATTGCTGACTGCAAGGTGTTCATAATGAATGGCGGAATTTTGAATTGCCGGCGTGTTGACATATTTTTCATAAACATAGGGATTGGCTTCATAGGCGAACACGTTGAACTGCGGAAATTTTTTCTTTACGGAAAGGGAAAAACTTGCCTCATGGGCGCCGATTTCCATTATGGTTTGTACAGGCAGCAAGTGTTGGATATTTATAAAGAAATCTGTTATTCTTTGCGTGGACCATTGTCTGCCCTGCATGGAAGACAGGTCAAAAAGCATTGCCTGCTGCTGCATTTGCAGTAATAAGATATCTGAATAAGCGATAGTCATAATTTTGTCCTTTTTGGTATTCTCTTTTTTCTATTCAATTTTTATGCCATTTGATTAAATAGGGGGATATAAAAATTTGAATACATTAATTTTTTGTTACTAGTTCTTTTTATTTTATTTTTTTTAAAATAAAAGTCAATTACAATTTGCATTGACTTAATTCCGTATCTGTTTCAACATGATTTTCATAAAAAATGACGGCTGGCGGATTGAGCCGGTTTTAAACATGCGTTGTGCTGTTTGTGCAGGCGCGTTGCAGGGTATCTATGTATAATTTTATGAAAACGCATTATCAGGATTTTGAAGAGAAAAAGATAAGAGAAATTTTTTCTGCGTATGCGGGGAAAAAAGTTCTTGATTACGGCTGCGGACAGGGTAAGTATTTAAAAATAATGAAAGAACTCGGCGTTGAGGCGGTTGGTATTGATGTCAATCCTGAACAGATTGCCGATTTGCGGTTTCTGGGTTTTGAAGTGTATGCGGACAGCGCGGAGTTAAAGAAACAGCGTTTTGACTGTATTTTGCTTTCGCACGTGATTGAACATTTCTCCGGTGATGAACTGGTTGAATTGTTTGATACCATATTGCCTTATTTGGAAAAAGACGGAAAAATCATTATTGTCACGCCTGTTCTTGGGGAACGGTTTTATTATGATTTCACCCATGTTCGCCCTTATTACCCGCAAAGCGTGCGTATGCTTTTTGGCGGTATCACAACGGCAATGTCGACAAAATCCCGATATTCCGCTGAATTGGAAGATGTGTTCTTTTTCAGGGACAGTTTTAAATTAAGGCTTTTTCAGGCTTTTTATCCTGCAAGCAGCGCTTTGCCTGTTTTTAAAAAAATTCTTTCGGCTGTCAATTCTTGTTTTTCCTTTATGCACTGTTACAGCGGCGGAAGAATCGGCAGAACGGCAAGCTGGCTTGGCATTTATACCGTAAAAGGAATGGTTGATGATGAAAAAAATTAATGTCGGCGTTTTTCCCTGTGAAGCGGAAAATGCGTATGAATTATACCGTTCTTTGCAGTATGCCGTCCGTTTTAATGTGATTGGCTTGGCAAGCAAAGTGGAGCATTGCAAGTTCGAATACCGTGAAATTTATGACGGTCTGCCCTATGTTTTCGAGGATGATTTTTTGCCTTCCTTCATTGACGCCCTGATTGCCAAAAAAATAGAATACATTTTTCCCACCCATGATTCTGTTGCCGAATATCTGAAAGAAGTTGAAGATAAGCTTCCCGCAAAAGTCTTGTGTTCACCTTTGCATACTGCAGTGCTGTGCAGAGATAAGGAAAAATTGTATCGTTTTTTACGGAATGAAGATTTTTGTCCCGAAGTCTACGCTTTGGAAAATCTTGTTTTTCCCTCTTTCGCAAAACCGAAAATCGGGCAAGGCGGTAGTTTTTGTCAATTTTTGCAAAGCGAAGAGGATATGAAGCTTTTGACGCGTTCCTTGGATGATATGCTTTTTTGCGAATATTTACCCGGTATCGAACTTACGGTTGATTGTTTCACAGACAGAAAAGGACATTTGCTTTATGCGGGGGCAAGAACCCGTGACGTCATAAAACAAGGTATTGCGTACAGTTCACGCTCATATCCCCTTTCCGATGAAATCATGAATATTCTGTTAAAACTTAACGCGTCGCTTGTTTTGCGCGGTTTGTGGTTTTGTCAGATAAAAAAAGATGCCTGCGGCGCATGGAAATTGCTTGAAGTTTCAACCCGTATCGCAACGACTATGAATTTGACAAGGCATAAGGGAATAAATCTGCCGCTTTTGGCTCTTTATGATGCCTTAGGCTATGACTTGGATATATTGAACAATCCTTTTCTTGTCCGCATTTCCCGTTCTTTGCAGACAAAATATGAGCTTTCCTTTGATTATCGGACGGTTTACCTTGATTTGGACGATACGCTCATTGTTGACGGAGCTGTGAACATAAAAATGATCGCTTTTGTGTATCAGTGCGTCAACAAAGGGAAACCTGTTGTTTTGCTTACGAAGCATGAAGGCGATGTCGAGGAATATTTAAAAAAATATAAAATCGATACGGCTCTTTTTGCAAAAATTATCCATATTCCTGATGATGAAAAAAAATCTCTTTATTATGAAGATGAAAAAGGAATACTGATTGACAATCTTTATGTTGAAAGAAAAGAAGCGTTGAAGTGCGGTTTGGCGGTTTTTGATGTTGACGCCATAGACGCCTTGCTGGAAACGTTTTAGTTTTTGTGTTTTTGTTGCAGACGGGTAACGGAAAAAAGAAAAAAGCCTCTGAATGAGGCTTGTTGTAACTATCGTATGGTTTGTGCTTTTTTATTCAATAATGTTTTCACCGTCCTTTTTTATTGTATTGAGCAAAAGCATTTACCTTGTGCGATGAAAGCATAAATGATTTTGCCAAGTTAGGATTAATAAGGGGATTCGTCATTGTTTGGATGAGCGATCCCTTGCCGATATAATTTTTTTTTGCAAATATTGTTCCAATACTTTTTCCTCTGTTATTTCAGATAGTTGCGTATGTTGCTGCGTCAGTTGCTGCGCCTGATAGATGGCTTTGCGTGTGTATTTTGGCAACAAAGTTTGCAGTAGGGTGTAACTTTTTTTATCAGAAATGATTTGATTTTTGTATTTGCATGAATTAGGTTTTTATCAAGGATATTGTTATGGAACAGATATGTTTTGCGGGCATATGGATTTTAGCGGGCTTCATTAATGGAATAAGCGGCATGGGAGCGGCGCTGGTTGCTGTGCCGTTCATGACCTTATTTATGGATATTCAATTAATTGTGCCTCTTTCATGCATTCTTGTCACAATCTTATCTTCTGTGCTCGCCATAAAATATCGTTCAGAATTTCATGTGAAAATCATTCTTCCCGCTTTGTTTTGCGCTGTTCCCGGAGCTGTGCTCGGTTCATATTTTTTAAAAATTCTTTCTTCGCATATTTTGGAAATTGTTATGGCGTTTATTTTAATCGCTTATGTCGTGTGGAATTTCATGCAAAAATATGAAGTTGCCGAAGAAAGAAACAGTGCTGCTGTCGGCGGTATCTGCGGATTTTTTTCCGGATTTTTCGGCTCAACCATTTCTTTTACCGGTCCGCCGCTTGCCATATATATTTTATACACGGGCTGGAAACAGCAAAAAGCCCTTGGAGCTTTGGGTTCCGCTTTGATCATCATCACGGGAACAAGCTGTGTGAGTCATTATTTCGCGGGCTTTTATACCGAAGAATTTTTGACATACCTGTACATCGGCGTGCCTGCCGGTATTTTGGGCATGCTTGTTTCTTTTCCTTTCATCAAATATATCACCCAAAAAACCTTTAGGAAAATTTTGCTTGTTGTGATTGGATTTGCAGGGGTGATGTGCTTGTCGCGGGTGATTGGTTATTATTGTTTGGGATAATTTCCGCTTTGTTTGTTTTTACCCGGCATTGCGGATACGTTTTTTGTATTCCCGCTCCGCCATTTGCTTCAGGCTTTCCAAACGGCTTAAAACGCAGCCGCACCATTTTTGGCGGTAAATATTCAATTCTTTCGATTTGTCAATGCCTTGCTGCCAAAATTCCCGAAAATCGACATAATGAAAATTGAGCGGTGTTTTTGTATTGTTATTGACCACTTGCAGGGCTTTTTCAATGGCAAGGCAAATATCTTCGTGATTTTGATATTTGGAATACAAAAGGGTGGAGGTAAATTCAGCAAAACCTTGTTCTTTTGCATAAAAAACACTTTTGAGCATGCGTTCCTTATAACATTCCTTACAGCGTTCTTTTTCCCGATATGTGCTGAGAAATTTGACAAAAGCGTAACTGTCTATGACCAAAAGAGATTGAAGCGTTTTAAAATCGGCAACAGCATGGTGTTTGCCTTCGGCATAAATACGCAGCGTATCAAATTCACGGCTTGGAAAAAGCTCGGCATAGCGTTTCCATTTGCTGAGAATTTTTTGTATTGCTTCCTGCATAAGCCGGTCGGGACTGAACATTGTTTTAAAATTTTCTTGAAGACCTGCAAGATTAAGTTCATGATTTTCTTTTTTTATTGTTTTAAAAAAATCTTCATTATTGCCGATTACAAGGGGAGCTTGATAGGTCTTGGCGACTTGCTGCATGGCGTTCAGGCGCAAAAAATATTCCTTTTGGGGGTGGATATTGGGATTATAATAAAAAATATGCGGTTCAAAATTGTTTTTTTTCAAATATTCCAAAGCCATAATGGAACATGGTCCGCAGCAGGAATGGAGCAGGATTTTTTTTTGCATGGTGTGCCGTATCTTTTTTTTTGAGCTGAAATTTAATAATGCTATTCCAATGTGTTAGCAATTAGCATAGTTTGGGAAAAAGTGCAACAATTCTAAAAAATCATATATAACATATTGAATTTTTTATATAAATAAAAAAGTTCTTGCATTTTGATTTTAACTTATGTATAGTCGGCTTTCATAATAAAAAGTGAGGTTTCTATGACCCGTAAAGACCGTACAGAAGGCATTTACAGCCGCCGTGAAGTTTTAGATGAAAGTGAGCGTAAGCAATATAATTTAATTCAATTAAAAGAATTGCTTTCTTATGCGTACCGTTATTCTGAAGACGTTAAGAAACGTTTTGACAGAGCCCAATTCAATATTGAAAAGTTTAAAACGCTTTCGGATATTAAGCATATTCCGATTTTAAAGAAAAAAGAACTTATCTTTTTGCAGACAATGGGTCCGCGTCTTGGCGGTTTGCTGACAAAGGACATCGGTGAACTGCGTCGTATTTTCCTTTCCCCCGGACCGATTTTCGATCCGGAAGACAGACATGACGATTATTGGGGATATACGGAGGCTTTTTATTCCGTCGGTTTTCGCCCAGGAGACCCTGTGCAGGTTACGTTCAACTATCACTTGGCGCCGGCAGGGCTCATGTTTGAAGAACCTTTGCGCAATTTGAGCTGCGCGACCATTCCGGCAGGACCGGTCGATGCTGCGACACAACTCGACATCATGCAAAAACTCCGCGTTTCCGGCTATGTCGGAACGCCTAGCTTTCTTATGCACTTGGCCCAAAAAGCGGAAGAAAAAGGCATCGACCTCAGAAAAGATTTGTTCTTGGAAGTCGCTTTCGTAACCAGTGAACGTTTGACGGAAAAAATGCGCACGCAACTGGAAAAGAAATTCGATATCATTGTGCGTCAAGGCTACGGAACGGCTGATGTCGGCTGTATCGGTTATGAATGTTACCATAAAAACGGTCTGCACATTTCCAATAGGTGCTATGTGGAAATTTGCCATCCGGATACCGGTATTCCTCTAAAAGACGGTGAAGTCGGCGAAGTTGTCGTTACTTCTTTCAATAAAACCTATCCGCTTATCCGTTTTGCGACAGGCGATTTGTCTTATATTGACAGAACGCCCTGCGCCTGCGGACGGACAAGTCCCCGTCTCGGCAATATTGTCGGACGTGTTGACACCACGGCACGCATCAAGGGCATTTTTGTATATCCGCACCAAGTGGAACAGGTAATGGCGCGTTTTGAAGAAATCAAGCGTTGGCAAATCGAAGTGACCAATCCGGGCGGCATAGATGAAATGACCCTGTATATTGAAGCAAGCAATTTCAAACGTGAGGATGAACTCATGCACTTGTTCCGTGAGCGTATCAAGCTTCGTCCCGAACTCAAAATCCTTGCGCCTGCGACGCTTCCCGCAACAATACGTCCTATTGAAGATAAACGTACTTGGGACTGATACTGATAACGTCAAAAATAATCTTCAAAAGCCCTGGACAGCATGTGTTTTGGGGCTTTTTTTTGCAAAAAATTTTGTGAGTATCGAATAATTACTTTTGTGTGGGAATTTGCTTTATTTGTTACGAATATGTAGTTTTTTTAGCCGGAAAACATACAAAAACATATTGAATGATATGGGAATAAAAAAAATTGTGTTTTATTTCAACATATAGATATAAAATTTAAAAAAATGGACTTTATTAGCATGCTTTTTGCAAAATTGCTGAAATAAATCTTGAAATTCACATAAGGAGCATGCACTATGGAAAATGTTCGGATTGCGGTAAAAAAAGAAATTGCAAATCAAAAATTAACGTCTTTGCATCATGAGTTTTATTCTCCAAGCCAGGTTTACGGAAAAAATGTTTTCAGTTTGAAAATAATGCGTGAGCGTTTGCCGAAACAGGTTTTCAATCGTTTGGAAAACGTTATCAAAACGAATGCTCCCCTTGCCGAAGGTGATGCCGATATTATCGCAAGCGCCATGAAAGATTGGGCTATCGAAAATCATGCGACTCATTACACGCATTGGTTTCAACCCATGACCGGCGTAACCGCTGAAAAACACGATGCTTTTTTTGTTCCGTCCTCAAATCATAATGACGGTAATTTACTCAATGAATTTTCCGGAAAGATGCTTGTCAAGGGTGAGCCTGATGCTTCCTCTTTTCCTTCAGGTGGCATTCGTTCGACTTTTGAGGCCCGTGGCTACACAGCATGGGACCCTACAAGCCCAGTATTCCTATTGGAAAATTCACATGGCAAAACCCTTTATGTTCCTAGTGTTTTTATTTCCTATACCGGAGAATCTTTAGACCGTAAAACGCCGCTTCTTCGTTCCAATGAAGCTGTGTCAAAACAAGCTCTTAGAATTTTACGTCTTTTTGGTAACACAACAGCAAATAATGTGACGGCAATGGTCGGTATTGAACAGGAGTATTTTTTAATTGATAAACGTTATGCCTTGCTTCGTGATGATTTAAAACTTTGCGGACGTTCCTTATATGGTGCGATGTCTGATAAGGGGCAGGAGTTGGAAGACCATTATTTTGGTACGATTAATGAACGTGTGCTTTCTTTTATGGCTGATGTGGAAAAACAAATGTTTGAGCTCGGTATTCCTGCAAAAACCCGCCATAACGAAGTCGCTCCCGCCCAATTTGAGTTGGCTCCGGTTTTCGAGCCTGCCAATCTCGCCATTGACCACAATATGCTGACTATGCAGATTTTACGAAACACGGCGGAAAAACATGGCTTTTTTTGTTTGCTTCATGAAAAACCATTTGCGGGGATTAATGGTTCAGGCAAGCATAATAACTGGTCTTTATGCGATTCTGAAGGCAATAATCTTTTAGATCCGGGAAATACTCCGATGGATAATGCCCAATTTTTGGTATTCTTAGCGGGAGTGTTGAAAGCCGTACATGAGCATTCTGTTCTGCTTCGTCTTGCAACTGTTGGCGCAGGCAACGATCACAGGCTTGGGGCAAATGAGGCTCCGCCAGCCATCTTGTCCGTATTCCTTGGGGCACAACTTACTTCAGTCATTGGTAGTATTATAAATGATACGGAAGAAAATGAGGATTGGAAGCAAGATATGATAAAAATTGGCATAAGCAGTTTGCCTCCGTTTCCAAAGGATTTTTCTGATAGAAACAGAACAAGCCCTTTTGCGTTTACAGGAAATAAATTTGAATTTCGTGCCGTGGGGTCTTCTGCTTCTTCAGCTCCTGCAAATATCGCTTTAAATACGGCAATGGCAAATGCTCTTGGGGGCATTGCCCTTATGCTTGAAACTGCGATGGCAAATGGAAAAACATTGGCGCAGGCAGTGCATGAAACGCTTGCTACTGTTTTTAAAACTCACTTCCCCATAGTTTTTAACGGCAATGGTTATGGGAAAGAGTGGCAAGAAGAAGCAAAACGGCGCGGTTTGCCTGACTTTAAAGATACTGTCAGCGTTCTTGCCCATTACAGCGATAGTTCCGTGATGAACGTGCTTATTCAAAATGGTGTTCTTTCTGAACGTGAATTGCTTGCCCGTCAGGATATTTTGTTTGAAAACTATATTCGCGATATTCATGTGGAAGTAAAGCTTACCCTTAGCATGGGACGGAGCATTCTTTTGCCTTCTTGCTTGCAATGGCTCAATAAAGTTGGGGAATTGGCTGAAAAGGCTGAAGAATTGTGCGGCAAACAAAGTGTAACGCAAGATGCTGCAAATTTTGAAATGCATTATTATCAGCAACTGCGTGAACTTATTGCCGAGTTTTATAATAACCTTAATGAACTTGATGAGGAACATATTAAAACAGATTCTTTATCAGGTGTCTTCGCCCGAGCAGAAGCCACTCGGGACAGGTTGATCCCATGCATGAATAAATGCCGGGCTGTTGCAGATAAGCTTGAAAAAATTGTTGACGATAATTTATGGCCTTTGCCCAAGTACAATGAAATGCTTTGGTAATTGGTTTATAAGGATAGAATATGCATAATACGAGTTTATTTAATCCACAAATTGGACATGATGCCTGTGGCGTGGGGTTCTTGGCAAAAATTGATGCGGCTCCTTGCCATGATTTAGTTTTACATGCAGTGCAAGCTTTAGGGAACATGGCTCATCGCGGCGGTTCTGGCTCTGGCTGTTCAAATCCTGACGGAGCGGGTATTTTATTCGCCATGCCTCATGATTTCATGAAAAAAATATGGCAAAAGCAATGTTCCGATTTTCCGGAACAATTTGCCGTAGGGCAATTCTTTTTTCCTCAATCTGAAGAAGTTGCCGTAAAACTTGAAACAATTATCCAAGAGGTTTTAATAAAACATAATTTTCATGTTTTGGCATGGAGAACTGTCCCTATTAATACTGAATGTATTGAAAGTGAAGAAATGAAAAACAGTTTGCCTTGTTTCCGGCAAGCTCTGATAACGGATATGGCTTTAGATAAATTGGTGCCAGTTGACGACTTTGAAAGACGCTTATTTATTGCTAGACGCAATATAGAGTTTGAAATTGCTGCCCGCTTGTCACTTGTTCCGCGTGATTGCTATGTTGTAAGCTTATCTTCGCAATCCATTATTTATAAAGGGCTTATTCGTGGCGGAAAAATCGCAGATTTTTATGTAGATTTGCTTGATATTGATTTTAAAGCTCATTTTGCTGTTTTTCATGAGCGGTACAGTACAAATACAACGCCGGCGTGGCATTTGGCCCAACCTTTCAGAACGCTTGCCCATAATGGGGAAATCAATACGCTGAGCAGTAATCTTTTTAATATGAAAATGTATGAAGCGTTGCTTTCCTCTCCTTTATTGGGCGAAAATACCCGGTATTTGAAACCGATCATTTCTTCTCAGGGAAGTGATTCTGCTGCGCTGGATAATGTTTTCGAATTTCTTTATCAAAGCGGGCGTTCTCTTTGTCATACGGCTATGATGCTTGTTCCGGAACCTTTTGGGACAAGTTATATTATGGGGCAAGGAAAAAGGGCTTTTTACGAATATCATGCGGCGGTTATGCCGGCCTGGGACGGACCTGCCGCTTTTGTTTTTACCGACGGAAAGCTGCTAGGGGCGAGTTTGGACAGGAACGCTTTGCGCCCTTGCCGTTATACTATAACAAAAGATGGACTTATTGTGCTTGCGTCTGAATGCGGAGTATTGAATATTCCTGCTAAAAATATTTTAAAACGCGGTTCTTTGCGTCCTCGTAAAATGCTTATGGTGGATTTTGAACAAAAAAGGGTTATTACCGATACGGAATGTAAAAATGCGGTTATTTATTCTGCACCGTATATTCGTTGGATAAAGGAAAAAGGTATACGGCTTACAGATTTTGCTTTGCCTACACAGCGCTATGAACAAAAAAATTCTTTGCTTCAGGAGCAATTGTTATTTGGGTTGGGTGCGGATGAGATTGATGAAGTGATTAAACCTATGTTCCAAAATGCTCAGGAACCGGTGGCAAGTATGGGTATGGATACTCCGCTTGCCGTGTTATCACAAAGACCGCAGCTTTTATTTAGCTATTTCAAACAGCGTTTCGCGCAAGTGACTAATCCGCCTATTGATTCACTACGGGAAAGTTCGGCAATGTCTTTGACGCTGTTTTTAGGCAGCAGGAAAAACCTGTTGGAAGAAAGTTCGGAACATTATGCTTTACTCCGTCTTTCTCATCCGATTTTGCGGAAAGAAGATATGGTAAGATTGCAATATTCTGAAAAAGAGGCGGTTAAACCTGCTTTTCTTGACATACTTTTTGATATTTCAGAAATCGATCCATATAATTTGGAACTGGATAAGGATAAAGCCGGATATCTTCTTGAAAAAGGTCTTAATCAATTTTTACAAGAAGCTAAAAATGCTCTTTTAGGAGGAGCAACGCTTTTAATTCTTTCTGATAAAAATGCCGGACGGTATTCAGCTCCTATTCCTTCTTTGCTTGCGGTTTCGGCTTTGCAGCAGTATTTATTGGAAAATAATTTGTGTCATTTATGCAGCATTATTGTTGACAGCGGGGAAATTCGTGACTCTATGCAGATAGCTCAGCTTTTAGCCTTTGGAGCGAGTGCTGTTTGTCCTCGTCTTGCGTATGATACGATTGAATATCTGACTAATGAAAATACGTTTTCAAGTCAAACCGCATTGAATGGACAAATGGATATCAATATCAATAATTACATCACGGCGATGCAAAAAGGGCTTATGAAAGCGTGTTCGCGTATAGGAATTTCTGTTTTGAGAAGTTTTGTTGGCGGACAGTTTTTTGAGGCAGTGGGTTTGGGCGAAGAACTTATCAATAAATATTTTTGCGGAATAACAAGTAAAATCGGCGGGATCGGATTGGAACATATTGCTGTTGATACGCTTGCCCGTCATTTAAAAGCTTTTTTTTATGCAAATGACAGGAAAAGTCCCGAACAATATGGACTTTATAAATTGCGCAAAAATGGGGAAAAGCATTTGTGGTCGGCAAAGGCAATATCTTCTTTGCACACAGCGGTTCGTGAGAACGATTCTTTTGCTTATAAACTATATGCAAAAGAAAGTAATGAAGCTGATACATCCGTGACTCTGCGTTCGTTATTTACATTGAAAGCACAACATCCCATTTCCCTTGAGGATGTGGAACCTGCTGAAAGTATTTTGCGCCGTTTCGTAGGGGCTGCCATGAGTTTTGGTTCAATTAGCAAAGAAGCGCATGAAGCGATTGCCGTTGCTTTCAATAGAATTGGCAGCCGTTCAAATTGCGGTGAAGGCGGTGAAAAAAAGGAACGCTCTGTCATTTATGAAAATGGGGACTGCGCGAAATCAAAAATTCGGCAAATTGCTTCCGGGCGTTTTGGAGTAACTGCGGAATATTTGCATGACGCTGAAGAAATACAAATAAAAATGGCACAAGGAGCCAAACCCGGAGAAGGCGGGCAGCTTCCCGCCCATAAAGTTTTGCCGCAAATAGCTGAGGTACGCCATACTATTGCAGGAGTGACGCTCATTTCTCCTCCTCCGCATCATGATATTTATTCCATTGAAGATTTAGCGCAGCTTATTTATGATTTACGCAAAATAAACAACCATGCAAAAATTTCTGTAAAGCTTGTTTCCGGAACCAATGTTGGCACCATAGCCTCCGGAGTCGCCAAGGCTGGTGCGGATATCATCGTTGTTTCAGGGCATGACGGCGGAACAGGAGCTGCTTTGCGGACTGCTGTCTCATATGTTGGACTGCCTTGGGAAATAGGGCTTGCAGAAACACATGCGGCATTGCTTTTTAATAAATTTCGCAGTCGCGTTACGTTGCAAACGGACGGACAGTTGAGAACCGGCAAAGACCTTGTCATCGCAAGCATTTTGGGAGCGGAAGAATTTGCCTTTGGCACAAGCTTGCTTGTGGCTATGGGCTGCTGCCTTTTGCGAGTCTGTCATTTAGGAACTTGTTCAGTCGGCATTGCGACACAAGATGAAAATTTGTGTAAAAAATTTAAAGGCAGCCCTGATCATGTGGAACGTTTTCTGCGTTTCCTTGCGGAAGACTTTCGGGAAGAAATGGCGAGGCTTGGCATACGTTCGGTAAACGAATTGATAGGAAGAACGGATTTATTGTCTGTGGATACGCATAAGTTTGTGGATGATAATTCTTCTTTATTGAGTAATCATTATGCGTTATGGCAAAATAAGCTTGAAAGTTTGAATTTTGAAAAACTGCTCTGTCCTTTGTCTTATACGCCAAGTTTTTCGGATCGCGTTCATCTTTGCAAAGAAAATAAGCTTGAAACGGAAATGAATGAAAAGGTTTTGCGTGAACTTTCTGCAAAGCGGTTGGCTTTTTATTCCGGAAAAATTAATAATACGGACAGAAGTATCGGTACGTGTCTTACAGCCCGAATTTTGGACGAATTTAATGCGCGTTTACCTGAAAAATGCGTTTCTGTTTCTTTAGCCGGCAATGCAGGGCAAAGTTTTGGAGCTTTTCTCACAAAAGAAATTTTTCTCTCGCTTCAGGGAGAAGCTAACGATTATGTGGGGAAAGGGCTTTCCGGCGGGATTATTGTTGTTAACCCTTATCATTTCGAACATGATGTTTTTGCTGAACAAACGGCAATAGGCAATGTTGCTTTGTATGGAGCGACAAAAGGAGAACTTTTTGCTGCGGGCTCTGCGGGAGAGCGTTTTGCCGTTCGTAACAGCGGAGCTCATGCAGTGGTTGAAGGTGTTGGTGATTATGCTTGTGAATACATGACGGGAGGAATTGTTGTTGTACTGGGGCAAACGGGCTATAATTTCGGAGCAGGCATGACCGGAGGCATAGCTTATGTTTATGACAGAAGTGAAACCTTTTCTATGCGTTGCACTATGGAAACATTTGACATAGAAAGTGTTTGGCAGGAAAACGATATAAAAGAACTTCGGACACTACTTGAAAAACATGTACGTTATACAGAGAGTGCACTTGCAAAATTTATCTTGGATAATTGGCAAATGCAGGTTTCATTCTTTTTAAAAGTAATTCCTTTGGAATATAAGAAAGCGCTCGCGCGTATTAAAAATACAGAAAATTGTTATGCGGAAAGTATTTCCGGTACGGAAGAAGTTTATCCGCTTTATTAATTGCAGAATAAAACAGTCTTATAGGGTAATTCTTATAAGACTGTTATAAAAAGATGTTGATTCAGTTCATATCCTGAATTTTTTATAGTCTAATGCGTATTTTTTCATGCGTAATCCGAGCATGCGTTCGGTAATACCTAAGATTTTACAGGCTTTGACCATATTTCCTTTGCTGGTGTTTAAAGCATTGACGATGAGTTCTTTTTCCACTTCCTCCAAATGTTCTTCTAACGTTTTTATTTGTTGTTCTGTTTGTTTTTTTGTCTGTTGCGTAATAAAATCCGGCAAGCTCTCAATTTCGATTATTCCTTTCTCATTGCTTAAAATAATTGCACGCTCAACAATATTGGCAAGTTCTCTAACATTTCCATACCATGGATAGGAAAGGAATTTTTCTATCACAGGTGTGCTGATTTTTATAATTCTCTTCTTGTTTTCCTTGCAAAATTTTTCAATGAAATAATTGGCTAAAGGGATGATATCCTCTTTTCGTTCACGCAGCGGGAAGGTGTATAAAGGGAATACGTTCAAGCGATAAAATAAATCTTCCCTAAATGTTCCTTTTTGTACCATTTCCGCTAAATTTTTATTTGTTGCCGCTATAATCCGCACATCAACCTTTAGGGTTTCCGATCCTCCTATCCGTTCAAACTCTTTTTCCTGCAGGATGCGCAATAGTTTTGCCTGCGTGGAAAGGCTCATGTCACCGAGTTCGTCAAGAAAAAGCGTTCCCGTATGTGCAAGTTCGAATTTTCCTTTATGCCTTTCATTTGCTCCTGTAAACGCTCCTTTTTCATATCCGAAAAGTTCGCTTTCTATCAGGCTTTCCGGCAGAGCGGCGCAATTTATTTTTATAAACGGTTTTGAATTTCTCAGGCTTTTTCTTTGGATATAAGTTGCAATCAGTTCTTTGCCGGTTCCGCTTTCACCTTGTATTAAAACTGTTGTATTAAAAGGGGCTACTTGGTTGATTTCATTAATAATTTTTTTCATTTTATTTGAATACGATATAAAAGGGAAATCATTTGGTATGGTTTTGCCTTGTCCAAATATGTTTTGACAGGTCGATAAACGGGGCATGATTAAATATGCAGCAAGCTGTAATAATTCAATATCATGTTTTAATTGTTCTATGTTTCCATTTTCTCTGTCAGCGGAAAGCGTGGCTTTAACTTGTCCATTTAGAATAATCGGTACACAGATGAAAGAAATTACACGGTGCTCCAAATCTCTTGCTTGTGTTCTGTTTAAAAAACGAGGTTCATTTTGCACATTGGGAATTATCATTGGTTTGCCTGAATTTGCCACTATTCCGATAATTCCTTCTCCTAATTTGTAATGGGCTTTTTCTATTTCATGATATTGTAACCCATAACCGGCTAACGCAATCATTTCTTCATGAATGGTATCTAAAAAGCAAAGTGTACAGCGAAGCAGACCGGAATATATTCCAATAGTTTTTAAGAACCGGTTGAAATATTCGGATACAGGGCATTCTTTTGTATTGATTTGGATGAGCTTAGAGAAAATTTCTAAATCAGGAGCATGGGTGTTCATGGTATTCCTTTATGATTATTTGACAAAAATGTAATAAAAAATATAAAATAAATACAACTTGCTGTCAACAAATAAAAAAAATCAACAATATTGTAAAATATTGAATAAGCTTTTTTTGTTGTCTTTTAGAATTGTATGGGCGTATTGAAAAATAATGAGTTAGTAAACGTTAAAAAATTAAGTTGACAAGTTTGCAATTAAGGGGGATAAGGAAGTTTCCTGTTTGGGGTTTTTAGAGAGTTTTTTTATAGGAAGCTTTTTCTAGGAGCTTTTCCGAGAAGTTTTTTTTTGAGGGATTTCAAGGAATAAAGGGCGTTTTGAAAA
>ERZ777305.392-NODE-392-length-72630-cov-4.757534_pt1 | contig 72630 bp, 85 predicted proteins | sample MGYA00374965_ERZ777305 | MGnify/ENA primary metagenome ERZ777305 (study PRJEB29328, sample SAMD00013331) | mouse gut metagenome | study: EMG produced TPA metagenomics assembly of the Metagenome analysis of fecal microbiota from mouse which was promoted...
CTGGTGTAGCTCAGTTGGTAGAGCAGCTGATTTGTAATCAGCAGGTCAGGGGTTCGAGTCCGTTCACCAGCTCCAATAACATGGGCGTGTTCCCGAGTGGCCAAAGGGGGCAGACTGTAAATCTGTTGCGTTTCGCTTCGGTGGTCCGAATCCACCCGCGCCCACCAGTTCAACAAAAAAGTCCTTGCTTCAAAAGCAAGGACTTTTTTGTTGAATGCAAAGGCTCTCGCCCGCTCCGTTTTGCGCTAGGATAAAAGTATGGGCTGATTTTTTGGAGAATATACGTGTCGAAAATATGAAAAACAACGCGCTGCGGTCTTGGGTATTGACCGCGGCGATGTTTTATGCTATAATAAAGTTAATGTATGCGCAAACACTTAAACCGTACCGATGAAAGGAAGACGCAGCTATGAAATGTACAGGATATGTTCGGCTGATCGCAGTCGTATTGACAGCCGCGCTGTTGTTAACTTTACATATTCCCGTAACAGCAAAAGCGGCGGCATCGTCCGAGATCATTCTGTCTGGCTATTCGGCGGTGCTGTACAACAACTCCAACGGATTGCCCACCTCCGAGGCGAACGCGATAGTCCAGTCGGACAACGGATTTATTTATATCGGCAGCTACAGCGGACTTATCCGTTATGACGGCGTAAACTTCACGCGTTTTGACTCCTCCACGGGAATAACCAGCGTCGTAAGTCTGTTCGTGGACAGCCGTTCGCGTCTCTGGGTCGGCACAAACGACAGCGGAATAGCGCTGTACGAGAACGGCGGCTTCACCTTTTTCAACAAGAGCGCGGGCTTGACTTCGCTCTCCGTACGCTCGATAACCGAGGATAAGGCGGGCAATATAGTTTTCGGAACGACCGAGGGCTTGGCCTATATCGACAACGACAATTCCCTGCATATGCTTAACGATTCGGTGATCGAGACCAAGTACCTAAAGCAGATGACCCGCGGCGCGGACGGTGTGATATACGGTTGTACGCTCGACGGCATTTGTTTCCGTCTTGAAGATCTCAAAATAACCCATTCGTTCGAGAGCAGCGAGCTCGGCATAGGGCTTGCGACCTGCATCACCCCCGACCCCGACGATCCCGACGTCGTCTGGATAGGCACCGACGAGTCCGCGGTGGTGTGCGGAAGTCTCTCAAAGAGTATGAGCGGCTCGTCGACGTTCTCCGTACTGCCCAACGTCAATATCAACAGCGTATGCGCGGACAGCGGCGAGTTCTGGATATGCTCCGACAACGGCATAGGCGTTCTCGACAGAAACGGCGGCTACACCGCATTGGATATGCTTCCGATGAACAATTCCGTCGAGGATATGATGATAGACTACGAGGGCAACAGGTGGTTCGTTTCTTCCCGTCTCGGCGTTATGAAGGTAGTCCGCAGCGAGTTTGACGATATCAGCAGAGCGGCCGGTCTCGACAACCGGGTAGTAAACACGACCTGCATTTACGGTGACGACCTGTACATAGGTACGGACACCGGACTGCTGGTAGTCGACAGCTCTTATGTAAAAAAGACGACCTATCTTACCGAACTGTTGGAGGGTGTCCGCATACGCTGTATCAAAACGGACAGTCAAAACCGCCTTTGGCTCTGTACTTACAGCGAAAAAGGACTGATCTGCTATTCGGGCGGCGAGAACTGCACCTATTATAATACGCATACGGGTCTTAAGTCCGACCGTGTACGCGCGATAACAGAGCTTTCCGACGGCACCGTAGCCGCGGCGACCAGCGCGGGCGTAGCGTTTATCAAGGACGGAAAAATAGCGGGAATGTTCGGAGAGGATAACGGAATAGGCAACACCGAGATACTAACCGTCTGCGAGGGTGAGAACAACGAGATATACCTCGGCAGCGACGGCGGCGGTATATTCGTTATCGACCGCAGCGGTGTTATAAACCATTTCGGTCTTGAGGACGGACTTAAATCCGAGATCGTAATGCGCATTAAAAAAGACCCGAAGCGCAGCGGCTATTGGGTGATAACGGGCAATTCGCTCGCGTATATGGAAAACAACACCGTCCGTACTCTGCACAACTTTCCATATTCCAACAACTTCGACCTTTTCTTCGATAACATCGGCAGGGTCTGGATACTCAGCAGCAGCGGCATTTACGCCGTAAGTATTGACAACCTGTTGGCGGGCGGCGAGGTCGAATATTTGTTCTACGATGTGAAATGCGGTTTGCCGAGCGTCGCGACCGCCAACTCGCGCAGCTGCCTGTCCGACGGCGGTATGCTGTACATAGCGGGCATGACGGGCGTTTCTGCAATAAATATCAACAAGGAACAGACCGACTGCAGCGATATGAAACTCTCCGTTCCGTTTGTTGAGATAGACGACAAGACCGTAATGGTAAAGGACGGCGAGACCGTAACTATCCCCGCCGACTGCAAGCGTCTTACAATATACGGCTACGCATTGACCTTCGGACTGTCTAATCCGCGCTTGTCCTACATTCTCGAGGGCTTTGACGACCGCAAGATATCCATATCCCGACAGGATATGCAGCCGGTCAGCTACACCAATCTCGACCACGGTGAATATATCTTCCGCCTTGCCGTTATAAATACAATGACAGGCGAGGAAACTCAGTCGATCTCAGTAAATTTTATAAAGAAAAAAGCGTTTTTCGAGGAGATATGGTTCTGGGGACTTATGGTGCTCCTCGCGGTAGCCGCGGCGCTTACCGCGCTGCTCCTGCACTCGCGCATCAAGAACCGCCGCCTTATCAGAAAGCAGGAGGAAAACCGCATTTTCGTGAACCAGATCATAAGAGCGTTCGCGAAGTGTATCGACTTCAAGGACAAATACACAAACGGTCACTCCTTCCGCGTCGCGAAATACGCCGCGCTCATAGCCGAGAGAATGGGGTATAACGGACAGCAGGTAACGGATATCTACAATATCGGACTTCTCCACGATATCGGCAAGATCGCCGTTCCCGACAATATCCTCGGCAAACCCGGCAGGCTCACCAAAGAGGAATTCGAAATAATCAGCCGGCACGCCGAGCACGGATATGAGATACTCAAGGAGATCGAGATACGCCCCGAGCTTGCGACAGGCGCGGGCTATCACCACGAGCACATAGACGGCACGGGCTATCCGTTTGGCAAAAAAGGCGATGAGATACCCGAGGTAGCGCAGATAATCGCGGTCGCCGACACGTTTGACGCGATGAATTCCACCCGCCCTTACCGCAAGCAGATGAAAATGGAGGACATAATCAACGAAATGCGCCGTATATCGGGAACGCAGTTAAACGCGCATATCGTCGGCGTGTTCCTCGAGATAGTCTCCGAGGGTCATATCGACGACGATATCGCGCTTGCCGACATAATCCTCCCCGACGAGAACAGCGAGGAGGATACCGAAACTCCAATCGTCACCTGATTTTTTTAAGAGTCCGTTTTCGAGGGCTCTTGACTTTTTTTCCTGAATATGCTATAATATGCTATAATAAGTTTAATTATTAAAGTAAGGGGTTGATTGTTTTGGAGCAAGAGGTTTTTGAATGGAAGGAAGAATACGAGATCGGCGTCGCCGAGATAGACAGGGCGCATAAACAGCTTTTTTCGATAGTTAACCGAATCATCAATAACTTCATGGATATGGACTTTGAAAAAAACAAAATGACCTGTATGGAAGCGATCAAGTATCTGAAAAGCTACACCATAAAACATTTTGCGGAGGAGGAAGCCTTTCAGTGCTCGATCAATTACGGCGGTTACAAGGTACATAAAAAGATACACGACAATATGCGCGATGTAGTTATCCCCGCCCTCGAAAAGGAAGTCACTGCCAAGAGCTATTCCAAGGAAGCGCTTGAGCATTTTGTCGGCGCGTGCGCGGGCTGGCTTGCGGCGCACGTCCTAGTCGAGGATCAGGCGATAACGGGCAAAACAAGAAGTAAATGGACCGCAAATGTCGTCGACGAAGACAACCGCGAGGATACGCTTGACGCCATAGTCAAGAACTACATCAAGGGATTGTTCCGCATGAACGCGCAGTTGATTAACAAGAACTATAATGGCTACGAGCTGACAAAACCGTTCTGTTATACCGACACGTTCACCACCCCGAACGGCGACGCATTTTCCGTAGTATCGGCGGTCGAAGAGAGCGTATTGCAGATAATCGCGCTGAAATTCTTCAAGGAATCGGTTTTCGTTATGGACGGAGTAATGTCGTCCATGCTTTCCGAAATGCTCAAGTCCTTCAATATGGAGGTCATGATGGCATTTCTTAACAATTCGTTGTCAAACACGCAAAGCGGGATAATGTCGAACGCCGACTTCTACAAGCTCTTCGAGACGGTCTACCCCGACTACACTATGCTCTGGCGCACCGAGTATGGCTACATTGCGCTCTGCATAAAGAAAAGACCCGCACAGCAATAAGAACAAATATAAAAGTCGCGGAAGGCAGTGCCTTTCTATTTCGTTTCATAAAAGATTGCGGTGTCGAGCAAATACACTCGACACCGCAATCTTTTTGCCGCACGCACCTTGACTGCGGCTTTCATTCATATTGTTTAGCGATCAATCGGCTACATAAGGGATCAAAGCGAGCTGTCTTGCTCTCTTGATCGCGGTCGTCAGCTCTCTCTGGTGATATGCGCAGCAACCGGTAACTCTGCGGGGCAGAATTTTAGCGCGCTCTGTCATATACTTCTTGAGCTTGGCGATATCCTTATAGTCAATGAACTCTGTCCTGTCAGCGCAGAACTGGCAAACCTTTTTGCGTGTGCGCTTAACGGGATGAGCAGATCTTTCTGTCTTTTCAGCCATGATACTTTACCTCCTGTTGAATTTCGGAAAATCAATCGCGGCAATATAAGCCGCCTGTTTTCTCGGTCAGAACGGATAGTCGTCGCCGTCCGCGGACGAGAAGTCCGCCGCGGGTGTGCTCGATGCGCCGGAAGCGCTGCTTTGCGGCTGCGGAGCGGAATACCCCCCGCCGTAACCCGCGGGCTCGTCGGGAATAGGAGGAGCGCCGTAGCCTCCGCCATAACCGCTGTTTCCGCCGTTGGATTTTTCACCCGTAAAGTAAGCGTTGTCCACCATGATCTCATACCAGGTCGCGGGATTGCCGTTTTTATCGGTATACTGCCGAGTCTGCATTTCGCCCTCGATCATGATCATACGACCCTTACCGAAAAAGCGGTTGATAAACTCCGCCGTTGCGCGCCAAGCGACAACGTTAAAGAAATCGGACTTTCTCTCCTCGCCCTTTTTCTGATAATTTCTGTCAACCGCAATGCGGAACGAACAAACCGTCGCGCCGCTGGGAGTAGTTTTAAGCTCCAGCTCGTTGACGATACGACCCATCATAATAACTCTGTTCATAGCGAATACCTCCGTTCAAACCATTCAATACGCTTCATCTTAACTTTCTAACTTCAAACTGTTCATTACTTCGCGAGAACTACTACCGAACGCAGAACGCCGTCGGTAATGTTGATAACGCGCTCGAGCTCTGCGGGAAAATCGGGCTTGGACTCGAAATTGTAGAGAACGTAGTAACCCTCGCTCTCATAGTTAATCTCGTAAGCCAGCTTTCTCTTGCCCCACTCGTCGATGTTGGTAAGAGTACCGTTAGCCTTGATAAGCTCCGAGAACTTTTCTGTCAGCGCCTTGATCTGCTCCTCGTCCTTTTTGAGGGAGAAAACGATGACTGCCTCGTACTTTTCACTGAGCTTTGCCATTTATAAGCACCTCCTTATGGATATATATCCCGCAGTTTTTCGTGCGGGAAAGGGGTTATCGTCAAAATTAACGATTAACTTAATTATTATAGCAGATTTTGGAGAGGTTGTCAAGGGCTTTTTTGTTTTTTATGAATTTTTAAAAATTTACACATCGCACCCTCTGTTACACTAATAGTTAAAAGAGCTTACGCTATCTCTGTAAACATGATTTTTCTGCTAAAAAGTTGTTTTTCAAAATAATTATACCATTATCTGTATATTATGTCGATAGCACTTTATTAAGAGAGCGCTTGTAGAGAACGTGGTATAAAAATAATTATGGTGTCGGGCAAAACGCTCGGCACCGCATTTTGTGACAAAAAAGCTTGCAGTAAAATGCACTCCCTCCAGTGCTAAACTTTTCCCAACACCAAGTAAGCAGCAAAAGGCAACCGCAAAGGATACCGGTTTAAAATCGGCGGCACAGCCCGGTCTCGGATGTGAGAAAACACTCGGACAGAACCCCCTTGCATTTTATTATATAATGCAAGGCAAGCGTCAACGGGTCTCACCTTTTCGGGCGCGCTCGAGATCCTCGTACCAACGAGGGGGAAAGGTCTTCGCGGGTACGTTTCACCGCAGCGTTAAAAATCTTTTGAGGATCGTCTCGGTGAAAGGTTTAAAACAAATTGCGCAAACGGCCGTGGGAAAAGCTCCTTTGAAAATTGAATATTTATTAACGTGTCAGTTAGCCCTCAGCGCCTCCGCGGGCTTCAGCTTAGCCGCCTTGGCAGCGGGATAAGCGCCGAACACCGCGCCTATCGCCGCCGAAGCGACTGCCGAGACCGCGAGCGAACCTACGTTCACGGAAAACGGCACAGCCGCGATAAGACACCCGACAAACGAGGCGAGCAGCCCGAACGCGATCCCCGCGGCACTTCCGAGCAAGGTCAGTATAACGCTCTCGGTGAGGAATTCCAGGCAGATATCGGAGCTTTTGGCGCCGATAGCCTTTTTGATACCGATCTCGCGTGTACGCTCGCCGACGCTCATCATCATCGTAGTCATCACGGAGATACCCGACACCACCAGCGATATCCCCGCGACCAGCGAAAGCGCCGTCGTGACAATGTTCAGAATATCGTCCAGCTGCCCCTTCTGCGACAGCAGATTGTTGCATACATACCCGTCGGTAAAGCCGTTTCTGTGGTTCAGCTCATCGGTCACGCGGCTGACGATAGCGGTATCGGAGTTCATATCGACCAGCTTGACCGCGATCTTATCATAGGTAGTCCGACCGCACAGCCCCTGCATGGTGCTGATCGGTATATACATAAACCCGGGCATAATATTCGTGAGCATACCCTGCAGCGCCGACAGCCCCGACTGCGCCACCCCGACGATCTCAAAGTTATGGTATTTCCCACCGAGGAACATTGAAAGCGTTTTCCCGACAACGTTGCTCCTCCCGTAGCTTGCCAAAGCAAATTGCTCGTCGATAACGCAAACCTTTGAGCGCGCGGCTGTATCCGAGTTGTTTATCAGCCGGCCATGCTTTGCCTCCAGTGATATCAGCTTGTCGGCGGACTTGTCCACACCCCAGACGTAGCAATCAAGACGGCGGTTTATCATCTTCGCCTCGGTAACGCTAGCCATAAGCGGCATCACATCGCTCACTCCGTCGATATTGCGGACGGTCGAAACGTCGTCGTCGGTGAGCGTCACGGAGACAGAATTCTTCGCCGACTGGATAAGCAGAGTATCAACGCCCATCGTCACGAGTGTTTTGCTTACCTCGGAAGTACCAACCGCGCCTACCGTCGAGATCAGCACTACGGAGAACACCCCCACGGCGATCCCCGCCATTGTTAGCAGCGAGCGCGTCCTGCTTCTGAATATGTTTACAAGTAATTTAGTGATCGTCATTTATCCCCCTTATATTTCGGCAGCCTTGAAGTGCGCACATCGACCCGCCAAAACGGCTTTCGGCATATTCCCCGCAATCGGAAAATAAACGTTTTTAGCGAAACGGTGTGTGCGTATAAAGCTTATCTCATCGGACTTATCGGAGCAGACACTACGGTCCTTCGACCAAACGAAAACGATACTTTGCGGAACCGCCCTTATTAATTAACTTACGCGGATATAATTCCTGTCGGCAATCTCCTGCGGGTTTTGAAATATCACATCGTTTGCGGAAACGCCTTTTTTGATCTCCGTGCCGTCCGCGAACTCCGCGCCCGTAAAAACGTCGCGGCGCACCGCTTTGTCGTTCTCGTATACGTAAACGTATTCGCCCGTATCGTCCTGCGCGATCGCGGAGTATGGCAGAACACAGATGCTCCTCGGCTCGGAAAGCTGTATCTCGACCTCCGCGGACAGCCCCGATTTAAGACGTTCGTCGGGAGCGTCGGGCGTTACCGTAACATCGACGACCGTTTCAAGCACAGCGCCGTTATATTGATTCCGAGCGGCTTGCGAAATAGCGGAGACCTTGCCGAAAAACACCTCGTCGGGGTAAGCCGCGAGATAGAACCGCACGCTCTGCCCGACTGCGATATCCGCAATGTCGAGCTCGCTTATTGCCGCTGTGACCGCAAGCTCCTCCGTTTGCGCGACTGTCGCGACGCTGTATCCGCTTTGCACCGCCTGTCCGCTGTTGGCGGCAGAGATTACGCGTCCCGAGCAGTCGGAGGTTATCTTCTCGGGCAGTAGCGCGACAGCTGTCGACAGATTAGTTGCCGAGATTGCCAATGCGGAGACCTGACCTAGGCTTTCGATAAGAGCGGCGGAGGAGTCCCTGTCAATGGTCGCGACGGTATCGCCGACCTCCACGATATCGCCCTCACGTACGAGGAGTTTTTCGATAACCAACGGCAGGGAGGAGGTGATCTCGTGTTGTCCGAGGTAGGTAAGTTCACCCGTTCCCACTACACATTCGTTGTAATCCCGTATGCTTGCCTTGATAGTTTCGGAGACGGGCGTTGCGCTCTCGACTGCGCGCGGAACTGCCCCGACGACTACTGCCAGAACTGTCCCGATCCCCAGCACCGCGACTGCTTTTTTCATCTATATCAACCCTTTCGTAATTCGTAACAAATATATTGTTGCGGTATTAAGGGAAAATATTCCGCAGACGAAGGGAAAATTTTTGTGAGATTGTATTTCTAAATTATTGTTTATAGCAGTAACCCTCAAGTGTTGACGAGAGTTAAATTATTTAGTTGCTCACATAAATTCCGATTTAAAATATTAAGACTGCTAAAACCATTTTTACATATTTTTCCTTAGAGAATAGTGCGACAGCTTTTGGAAAAACTAAATTTCAATAACGTCTAAGGAGAATTTTATGAAAAAGCTTGTGTGTATTCTATCGTGTTTTACATTATTGTCGGCAGCGTTTTTTCTGCCGTCGACGCCGGTGTATGCGGCTTCGGCAAAAGCTGAGATACTCATCGAGGCGGATACGGGACAGGTGATGTTTTCGCAGAACTGCGACAAAAAATTACCAATGGCTTCAATAACCAAAACCATGTCGCTGCTTATCTGCGCGGAGGAGATCGAAGCGGGAAATCTCGCGCTTGAGGATAAGATCAAGGCAAGCGCCTACGCCTCAAGTGCGGAGGGCTCCGTCATCTGGCTGAACGCGGGCGAGGAGATGACCGCTGCGGAGCTGCTCGAAGCTGTGATCATAAGCTCCGCAAACGATGCGTGCATTGCTCTTGCCGAGCATATTTCGGGCAGCGAGGCGGCGTTTGTCAAGCGTATGAACGAGCGTGCCAAAGAGCTTGGAATGACCGATACGCGTTATGCCAACTGTGTGGGATATGACGATAATCTGCATTATTCGACAGCGCGTGACATTGCGATAGTCACTGCCGAGCTCATGAAGCACGAGGTGTTCCGCGGCTGGATGCTGACATGGCTTGACTACCTGCGCGGCGGTGAAACTCAACTGGTCAATACCAACAAGCTTATCCGCACTTATAACGGTATTCTCGGCGGCAAAACGGGTACCACCGATAACGCGGGCTGCTGCCTTACGGTATGTGCTGAACGCGGCGATATGCGGCTGGTCGCGGTAACGCTGGGCTGCGCGGATGACGACGAACGTTTTTCCTCGGCAAAGGAGCTGCTGGATTACGGGTTCGGCGGGTTTGAGAAATTCACTCCCGAGACCGACTATACTCAGATCAAACCGATTAAAGTAACACATGGGATCGAACAGGAAATCATCCCGGTTATCAAAACACAGGGTGAGGAATGTGTTATCAAAAAAGGCCGCTCCGCCGATGTAAAGTACGAATACACATTTGTTGAGCAGTGCGAAGCCCCTGTTGAGGTCGGGCAGTTTCTCGGTGAGTATCTGGTAACATTGGACGGCGCGGAGGTATTTCGCTCGGAAATAATCGCGACTCGTGAGATACCGAGAATGAATTTCTGGAAATGCTTGTGGCTGATAGTTTCGGAAATGACTTCGTTCTGATGATTTTAATTTACAATATATTATAAATGTATTACTCCGTGAGAGAGCCTATCCCTCCGCCTATCACCTCTGCCCACATCTTAACTACGGCGTCGATATCTCCCGTGGTGACCAAAAAGGCTTTGTCCTCCGATTTGCCTGTTACGGAAGACAAAGCGGTGACGGTAGGTACGCCTACCGCCGCGATCGGCATACACAGTCTGCTGCGCGACAGCTCGCCGTGTGCCTCGCCCGCACCGCCGCCGGGAATTATCCCCGCGTCGCTTATCTGCACCGTTCTGCCGATATAACGCGGGTCGTGACAGGCAAGCGCGTCAACGGCGATCACGCAGTCAGCGTTCAGTTCGTGTGCCGCGGCCTTGACAAGCCGCGCGGTGTCAAGACCCGTCCTTGCGGCGACGTCGGTCTCGATAGCCGAGAGCGAGTACCGCCGCCCCCTCCGCGCCGCCATTGACCGTACGGCAGCCGCGCCGAGGCTGTCCTGCGTGATATCGGGATTGCCGAGCCCCGCAGCGAAAAGCCGTCCGCGCGGCGGTATTACCTGCATTAGAGCACGTCGGAAAAGCGCGGTCATGCCTGACGCCGACGGATCGCCTTCCAGCGTTATATACCGTCCCGCGTGCTTCCCTATGCGCGCCGCGGCGGCAGACGTTATCCGCACGTCCGTGATCTTTACAGCGCCGATAGTCCTCGTAACCGCGCGCACGCCGTCCTTTTGCGTGAATATCTCCGCCGCCTCAAAAGCAAGTCCGCTGTTATCCATATTTGAATTCTCTCCTCATAATAAAAAATTTTCAAAAACCCCTTGCATTTTATTGAACTATGTGCTATAATTAAATGTACTATGAGAAAAAATAAATCGAAATCACAATAAAATGTAATTCTGTGTGGATTTTTTTGGTGAATATAAATAAATCTTGCCCTAAAAGCCTCACAAAATACCGACTTTCGATTAAAAACATACGGAGGTGAAAATAATGCCGAATATTAAGTCTGCCAAGAAGAGAGTTCTCATCTCTGAGGCGAGAACAGAAGCGAACAAGAGCGCAAAATCCGCACTCAGAACCTCGATCAAAAAGGCTCGTGCAGAGGACGCCGACGCGGCTGCTATCAAGGCTGCAAGCATTAGCGTTGACAAGGCTGCGGGCAAGGGTCTTATTCATAAGAATAAGGCGGCTCGTCTGAAGTCTCAGCTTGCCAAGAAGGCTAACGCATAATTGCAAGGTTTCCGCCCGCAGACATCACAGTTTGCGGGTGATTTTTTACGGGAAAGGGGAAATTGTCATGACAGGTATAGAAAGAGAAATTACAGACATAAACAAGATCGAAAACATTTTAAGCTCGGCAAGGGTGTGCCGCATAGCTCTTATCGACGGGGAATATCCGTACATAATCCCGCTGTGTTTCGGCTATAATCTCACGGGCGGAAAGCTGGAAATATACTTCCGCTGCGAGGAAAAGGGTAAGAAAATGGATATCATGAAAGCGAACAGCAACGCTGCGTTCGAGATTGACAAGCTCCACGACATTGTGAAAACCGACCCCGCCTGCGGATTTACCGCACACTATCACAGTATCACGGGTACTGGCACTATCGAGAGCATAACGGGCGTTGAAAAGATAACGGGTCTCAATCTGCTTATGAAAAAGTATTTCGGCGGCACTCCCGAGAGCAAGTATCCCGAGACTATGCTCAACAGCTTTGCTATCCTGAAATTCACCGCAAGAAAGTTCTGCTGCAAGGAGCATAATCCCGCTCCAGAGGAATAACTCGGTTGTGGTTTTTCAAAAAACATACATATTTATGTTAGGAGCAGATATGAAAAAAAGCGAACTTATCAATTTGTTTGAGAACTGGCGCGAGGACGGTGACAACGAAAGGATCGTTGAAACCGTCTTGGCGATACCCGACAGCGCCCTCGACGACGATATTCTCAATTGGCTCGTTGAGGCGTATATAGATATCGGAGAGTACAAGAAAGCTATTGCCGTGCTCGAAAGTCAGCGTCCACGTCTCGAGACCAACTATAAGTGGCATTTCAGAATGGGGCTGGCGCTTTATCGCGCCTCCGCGGACGAGGAGTGCGAGGACGACGACGGCTTGCGCCGTAATATCCTCGAGCGCGCCAAGGTAGCTCTTGCGCGCGGAATGAATATGAATCCGCCCGAGTCCGCGCTTGAGACCGCCGACCATTATATGGAGCGCATCGAGAACGAGCTTGATGAACTCCTCGACGACGGTGACGATACCGATGAGGATGATGAGGACGCAGAGCTGTATGAGGAAGAGGAGATAGACGCTATTGAGGAGCATATCAAGGAGTATTTCGGCGATTTTCCGACAGTGTTTCACGAGACAGTTTCGCCCGATATCCACTGTGACATCTGTATCGTTCCACCGAGTGAGGAGCGTAACTATTACACATTGCTTACCATGGGAATGGGCGCGCATATCATGGATATCCCGGAGGAGCTTTCCGTTGAGGAATACGGCAGAGCTGAGCTCCTTATCTGCCTTCCCCCCGACTGGAAGGTCGGCGAGAACAGCGAGGAGTGGTTCTGGCCTATTTCACTGCTGAAAAATCTCGCGCGTCTGCCTATCAACTGCGACACATGGCTCGGCTGGGGCCACTCGGTAGACAATCAGCGGCCTTTCGCAGATAACACCGAGCTTGCGGGCTCTCTGCTGATCTATCCCGAGAATGTCGACGACGGCGCGGAGACCTGCGTACTGCCTAACGGCGACACGGTAAACTTCTTTGAGATTCTTCCTCTTTACTGCGAGGAGATGAATTTCAAGATCGACAACGATACCAAGTCATTGCTTGAAAAAATGCAGGATGTAAGCCATATCGTTGATATCGACCGTCCGAATACGCTTGGGGGATACCGTTCGCAGAAGCGTCCGCCTATCGACAGCGTAAACGACCACAGCAGGAAGATATACGAGAAAAAACTGCCGCTTGATCCGATAAACGGCTGTAACCACATTGCGATATTTATGCGCTGGTGTATCGAACACGACCTTGTAGCGCCCGAGTTTTACCGCGACTGCCCCGAGATAATCGAGGGAGTAAAGAGCGGAAAGGCGACCGATATACGCGAGTTTATCCTGAACTTTTTCGGCGGCTTTCTGGAAATATATCAGCTTAATTTCCTCGGCGCGGGATTTGCTCACGATTACTACAACTGGAACCGCGGCGACGCCCCGCACTTCTATCCCGCCGACGTCGACGGCTACGCCGAGCATTATTTCGGCACGGAGAAGTACAACAGCGAGGAGTTCCGGGACGAGGCGTATATGTTCGTGCCGTTTGACGAGGAATACTACCAAGGCATGAGCAAGTACATAGAACGCGCGTTTCTGGAATTCTATCCGGGCTTTGCGGACTATCAGCACAAGTGCGGAGTGAATATGTTTGAAGTTGTCTCTGCGGCGTTCGGCTTTGACGGGAGCGTTCCGCGGCACTTCGATCAGATAGGGCAGGAGTACAAGCTCGCCGTAAAGGAAGCAAACGGCAAAAAATATTTGCCCATGCTTATGGTCATAGACAGCGGCGGAGCGGTCACGATCCGTGAGGAATTTACGGAGATACTCGAGGACTCGCTTAACCCGTTCCTCGAGACAGTTGCGATAGCGAATATCCCCTCGCGTGATCTTATGAAGTGGGCGAAGGAAAGCTTTGACCGCGCTTCGCCCGAGATACTCAAGGGCGACGGGTACATTTCCGAGCTTCAGCTGAGAACGGCGGAGGTGTTCGGTTCGACTCCCGCGGTACTTACGTTTGACGGCGACCGCTCAACGCTCTTTATGCCGCTTAAGGACGGGCAGTACGTCCGCTTTACGGGCGGCGGAGTTATCACCGAGGAGGACGAATAACCCCTTTTATTCGTCCGCGTTTTACCGTAAAAGACAGACCTCGCAGTAAAATTTGTAACTCGTATTGCTATTTGGAAAAATTTGGATTATAATTACAGTTACAATATTACGGAGGTGCGTCTTTATGAGAAAGATTTTTCTGAAATTTGTTTTGGCGGCGGCAGTCGTTATCCAGATGATTCCCCTCAGCTCCTGCAATGACATTGAAGAGAATTACCGTCCCGACCTTTACGATGAGGAGATATCCGCAGTCACGGACGAGACGGCGGAAACTCCCGAGATATCCGGATCTACTGTCGTTGTTCCCGTTGTTTCGGCAGTAAGTCAGCGTGCCGATGCTGCGGCATACGTTGACGGCATACCCGAAATGACAAGCTTTTCCGAAATAAACGACGGCAGACTTGCGTTTACCATTAAAAATGTTTTTTCACAGGGCAAATATTACACGGTGAGCGTTATCGGCGAAAAACGCGCCGGTAATTCGACCGGTACATATGTAAACGGCGAGATGTACGGAGACTTCCGTCTTGTGATCGCGAAGGACGGAGCGGAGCTTGACTGCCTTGAAATCGAAGTTCCGTATGGCGAAAGATTTTTGATAATGGAGAGCGTTCTCGGGAATTTGTCTTACGGCTGCACGGTGATCTCCAACAAGCGCGATTTCTCCACGAATGGGTTTCCCGACATTATACAGCTTGATTTTTACAAGGTAAACGAGCTTGAAGTGCCCCAGTACGGAAGATATTTCGCGGTATTCGACGGCAAACTGACGGAGCTTCCCGTATATGAAAACGGCATTGAGACCGCACCGCGCGGCACATATCTCGAGCTGCGCGGCGAGGGGCGAATGGTACAGCATCTTTGCGTATACACTCCCTCGGGCAAATCGCTCATGGTTGAAAAGTACGAGTATATTTTCGATATTGAACAGCGGCGGCTTAATAAAAGAAAGATAGATTTTCTGGGGTGGAATGTGGATAACTGAATTCCGCCCTACGAAAAAGGAGTCACAAATGGCAGACAAAGAGCAATTTCTGGACATTTACAAAAAGAACATAACCCGCGACGGTGCGGATAAGCTTCTGGACTTTCTGGAGAATAAGAGCGACTTCTTTACCGCTCCCGCCTCGACGCGCTTTCACGGAGCGTATGAGGGAGGTCTGTTGCGGCATTCGCTGAACGTGTATGAGTGCCTTGTGCAATATCTTGTGCGTGAACGCGTCAAGGATACATACAAGCTGAATGTGTCGGACGAAACGGCTGCGATTGTCGCGCTTCTTCACGATGTGTGCAAGGTCAACTTCTACACCGTATCCTATCGCAACTCCAAAAACGAACAGACGGGACAATGGGAAAAGGTTCCGTATTATTCTATAAACGACACGCTTCCATACGGTCACGGAGAAAAGAGCGTGTATATGGTCAGCGGATTTATGCGGCTTACGCGCGAGGAGGCTATGGCCATACGCTGGCATATGGGGTTTTCGGGCATTGAGGACAAGAACACCATCGGCAGGGCGCTGGAGAAATACCCTCTTGCGTTCGCGCTGTCGATAGCGGATATGGAGGCGAGTTATTTCCTGGAAGGCAGCGAGGAGTAACCGATGTTTTTGACGGGCTTCTTCTGCTTTATCGCGTATTCTATCGTCTGATACGCGCCGCCGCTCTCGCGCTCGATACCGCATATCACAAAATCGGAGCGGTCTACCATTGAACGGTTACAGATCTGATACGCGCCTTTAAAGTACATGACAGAGGACTGTTTACATATCTCCACCGCGTCGTAATATTTTTCAAAGCTTTCCTTATTTTTTCGGTACTCGGAGGTGGAGTAGGGCAGAACCAGAACGAGCGAGACGTTGCCATGGCCGAGAGTGTGATCGACGGTGCGTATTACCGAAGCCGCGAGTATATCAAAATCGCCCTTTCGCCCGACGAGAAATTCAACGTATTCTTTTGATTTTATAAGCTCTCGGACTGTCCGTTCGAGAGCTTGTTCTATATTTATCGAGTTAGACAGCCTGCTGTGACCGAAAAGGCTTACTGTGTAAACGTCCAACATATAAATACCTCCGTGCATATTTTAAATAAATATATATAACATTATACATGGTTAGATTATATATGTCAAGAGAAATCTATAATTAAATTTTAAAGTATACACCTTTGTATAAAGTACAATCATATACAGAGGTGAGAAATAATGGATTATTCTGAGCTTGATAAATGTTTTATAAAAAGATTATCGCAGCTTCGCGGCTTGAAAAAGGTTTCGGCGCGTGAAATGAGCTTATCTATCGGGCAAAGTGAAGCGTATATTAACAGTATTGAAAACGGCAACAGCCTGCCGTCAATGACGGTTTTTTTCTACATCTGCGAATATCTCGGCGTTACTCCGAGTGAATTTTTCGATTTCGATAATCGTAACCCACAAGAGACCGGCGAGCTTATCGCGGGTTTTCGGCGGCTAAACCTTAAACAGCAGGGGCTGGTGCTCGCGCTGATAAAGGAGATCACGCCGCGGTGACGTTCGCCCTATATTTTTCGCCCGATAAACGCGCGCATTATCGGGCTTATGGGTCTGCGCTTTTTGGTATGGGATAAGTTCCGATTTGTGCGGCCGATCACATTATAAAGCTGCGTTTTTTGTATGAAAAAACAGCCTTTTGTGCAGATTGCCCAAAAAATCGCAAAAATATCTCGAAAAATTCTCCGGAGTAGCGGAATATTATTTTACTTTGGTGGTTGAAAATGGCGGCTGTTTGTGGTAAAATAATTAACGGCGGTTTGTAAAAGTGTGCCGCCGTGGCGATGAAGTCGGAGGTTGCGCGGGTCGTACCCGCGGTAATTTCGACGGAGTATGTCCGGATTGAATTCGGGCGAAAAGTTTTACGGGGCGCGCGTTCGTTCCCGATGCGCCGTTAAAGTGTCCGAGAGAACTCGGGTAACTAACAGGTGTGTCACGGAAAATGAAACACACGGCTCGGTGGATTTTTCAGAAAGCCTTCGCCGGCAATTTGCTCCCCCGCTTGCGCAAAAGGGGGAACGAAAAGACAAGCGGAAAGTAACTCGTCCGCGAAAACATCTACGAAGAAAGGTTGAAAAATCAATGGCATCTAATGAGAAGGTAAGGATCAAGGTCAAGGGTTACGAGCACAGCGTTGTGGACGCGGCTGCCGCTAAGATCGTTGACGCTGCTAAGCGCAGCGGTGCGAGAGTTGCGGGTCCCATTCCGCTTCCCACAGACAAGCAGGTCGTAACTATTCTGAGAGCGGTTCACAAGTATAAGGATTCCCGCGAGCAGTTCGAGATGAGAACTCACAAGCGCCTTATCGACGTTATCCGTCCGTCACAGAAGACCATCGAGGCTCTCCAGTCGCTGGAGCTGCCCGCAGGTGTAGAGATTTCAATGGATATCTGATTATAGATTCGATTGGAGTTATGTTGGCGGGATACGTAATTCTCACGATCGTACAAGCCAACCACTAACCGAACGCCTTAAAGGCGCAAGGTCACGTTGAGGAAACTCAACCAATAACCAAAGGAGGAAAAGCCGAAATGAAAAAAGCTATCATCGGCAAGAAGATCGGCATGACGCAGGTCTTCGACGAAGCAGGCAAGGTCGTTCCCGTTACCGTTATCGAAGCGGGTCCCTGTGTAGTAGTTCAGAAGAAAACGAACGAAAACGACGGCTACGAGGCTGTTCAGCTGGGCTTTGGCGAGGTGTCGGCAAAGCATGTGAACAAGCCCGAGCAGGGTCATTTTAAGAAGAATGACGTTGCGTTCAAAAAGACCCTTAAGGAGTTCCGCTTTGACGATATCTCCGGCTTCAACACCGGCGATGTTATCAAGGCCGATGTATTCGCAGAGGGTGACGTTATTGACGTTGCGGGCGTATCCAAGGGTAAGGGCTACGCGGGCGCTATCAAGCGTCACAATCAGCACAGACTGAGAGAATCTCACGGTACGGGTCCCGTTGCAAGAGAAGCGGGCTCTATGGGCGCTTGCTCAAGCCCGTCGAGAATTTTCAAGGGCAAGAAGATGGCAGGTCACTTGGGCGCGGAGAATGTTACCGTTCAGAACCTTGTCGTTGTTAAGGTTGACGCTGAAAACAACCTTATCGCGGTAAAGGGCGCGGTTCCCGGACCTAAGGGCGGCGTTGTAACTATCTGCGACGCGGTTAAGGCATAAGAGGGGAGGACGATACTATGTCAAAGATAAATGTAGTTGATATGGCGGGTAAAGTCGTTTCCGAGCTTGAGCTTAACGACGCGGTTTTCGGCATTGAGCCGAATAAGACCGCAATGCACTCCGCAGTTGTAAACTATCTCGCAAATCAGCGTCAGGGCACACAGTCCACTCTTACCAGAACAGAGGTAAGAGGCGGCGGAAAGAAGCCGTGGCGTCAGAAGGGCACGGGTCACGCAAGACAGGGCTCGACAAGAGCTCCGCAGTGGAGACACGGCGGCATCGCGCTGGGTCCGAAGCCCCGTTCTTACAGATTTTCGCTGAACAAGAAGGTAAGACAGCTGGCTATCAAGTCGGCGCTGTCGAGCAAGGTTCTCGAGAATGAGATGATCGTTGTTGACGCGATCACTGTCGACGAGTTTAAGACCAAGAATATGGTCAATATGCTCAAGGCTATCGGCGCGGATACCAAGACGCTCATCGTTCTTGATTCCGCTGACAAGAAGGTCATCAAGTCCGCGAACAATATCGAGGATGTAAAGACCACGCAGGTAAACACGCTTAACGTTTACGATATTCTCAACTGCAACAAGTTCGTTATCGTAAAGGGCGCTGTTGAAAAGCTTGAGGAGGTGTACGCATAATGGAAAAGGTTGCACAGGACATTATCATCAAGCCCGTTATCACCGAGCATTCTATGGATTGCCTCGCACAGGGAAAGTACACCTTTAAGGTTGCGAAGTCCGCAAACAAGATTGAGATCGCCAAGGCTGTCGAGCAGCTGTTTAAGGGGGTCAAGGTCGCTAAGGTAAACACCGTAAGCGTCCGCGGAAGAAAGAAGAGAATGGGCAGAAACGAGGGCTATACTTCCGACTGGAAGAAGGCTATCGTAACTCTCAAAGAGGGTTCTAAGACTATTGAATTCTTCGATGGAATGATTTGATTAAGGAGTGAAGGAACATGGCTATTAAGGCATACAAGCCCGTTAATAACAGCCGCCGCGGCATGACCGTTACGGATTACAGCGGGTTATCAAAGGTAGCTCCCGAAAAAAGCCTTCTGGAGCCCATTAAAAAGACTGCCGGCAGAAACAGCTACGGTCGTATCACCGTAAGACATATTGGCGGCGGCAACAGAAAGAAGTACCGCGTTATTGACTTCAAGAGAAACAAGAGAGGCATGAACGCTACCGTTAATACTCTTGAGTACGATCCCAACAGAAGCGCGTTTATCGCTCTGGTTCAGTACGAGGACGGAGAGAAGAGATATATCATCGCTCCCGATGGTCTGAATGTAGGCGACACCGTTCGCGCGGGTTCGGACGCGGATATCAAGCCCGGCAACGCGCTGGCGCTCGCTGATATCCCCGTCGGTACCGTTATTCACAACATCGAGCTTTATCCCGGCAAGGGCGCACAGCTTGTACGCTCTGCGGGCAATATGGCTCAGCTGATGGCTAAGGAGAACGGCTACGCGCTGCTCCGTCTGCCGTCCGGCGAGCTGAGAAACGTTTCTGTAAATTGCTACGCATCTATCGGAACAGTCTCCAATCTCGACCACGAGAACGTAAACAGAGGTAAGGCAGGTAAGACCCGCCATCTCGGTATCAGACCTACCGTCCGCGGTTCCGTTATGAACCCGAACGACCACCCGCACGGCGGTGGTGAGGGTAAGTCCCCCGTTGGACGTCCCGGTCCTGTTACTCCGTGGGGCAAGCCCGCTCTCGGTTACAAGACGCGTTCCAAGAAAAAGGCGTCCGACAAGTTCATCGTTAAGAGAAGAAACGGTAAATAATCGACTATTTATTCTGCGGTTGCTGTTAATAAGAACGGCGTTGCGTGTTTGGAGCGCGGGGGCAGAAGTCCCTAAGGAACGCTCCGCCGAGCGCGTAAAAACGCTTTTCGCTGCTCATTAACTTGCAGCTCAACTGAAAGGAATTTTTACAATGGGAAGAAGCATTAAGAAGGGACCTTTCGTGCAAGAGGCTCTGATGAAGAGAGTTCTTGACATGAACGAAAAGGGCGAGAAGAAGGTTCTGAAAACTTGGAGCCGCGCTTCGACGATTTTCCCCGATTTCGTAGGTCATACGTTTGCCGTTCATGACGGCAGAAAGCACGTTCCGGTATACGTTACCGAGGATATGGTAGGACACAAGCTCGGCGAGTTTGCTCCCACGAGAACTTATAAGGGTCACGCGGGAAGCAAGACCACAGGCAAGAAGTAAGGAGGAGAACTATGGAAGCTAAAGCTATTCTGACGCAGGTTCGTATTTCTCCGAGAAAGGTCGGCATAGTGCTTGATCTTATCAGAAACAAGCCTGTGGAGGTCGCTATGGCGATACTCAACAACACGCCCAAGTCCGCAAGCGAGCCGCTTGCAAAGCTGCTGAAGAGCGCTGTTGCCAACGCAGAGAACAATCACAATATGGATACTTCCAGATTGTATGTTTCGGAAGCTCACGTTGGTCCGGGCATTACGCTCAAGCGTATCAGGGCTAAGGATCATGGCCGTGCTCACAGAATTTTGAAGAGAACGTCCAACATCACGCTGGTTGTTAAAGAAGCTGAATAAGGAGGAGAATTACAATGGGACAGAAGGTTAATCCACACGGTCTCAGAGTGGGTGTAATCAAGGATTGGGATTCTCGCTGGTTCGCGGGCAAAGCAACCTTCGGTGATACACTTGTTGAGGACTATAATATCCGTGATTACTTGATGAACAAGAGAATGTTCAACAAGGCTAACGGAGAAAAGACCGCGCAGCAGCTCTCGAGAGCTGTCGGAATTGCCAAGGTCGAGATTGAGCGCACAGGCGCCGACAAGATCAAGGTCTATATTCACGCGGCAAAGCCCGGTATGCTTATCGGTGTAAAGGGTGCGGAGATCGAGAAGCTCCGTGCGGAGATCGAGAAGATCGTCGGCGGCAAGAGCGTTTCCCTTGATATCGTTGAGATCAAGAATCCCGATCTGAACGCTCAGCTCGTTGCTGACAACATCGCAATGCAGCTGGAGGGTCGTGTATCCTTCAGGCGTGCTATGAAGCAGGTGATCGGAAGAACGATGAAGAGCGGCGCCAAGGGCATAAAGACTATGGTAAGCGGCCGTCTCGGCGGTGCGGAGATCGCTCGTTCGGAGAGCTATCACGAGGGTACTATCCCGCTTCAGACACTGCGTGCGGATATTGACTACGGCGTAGCGAGAGCGAACACCACATACGGCGTTATCGGCGTTAAGGTATGGATCTACAACGGCGAAGTGCTCAAGGGCGAGATCCCCGCACAGAGATCGGAGCGCCACGACAGACGCCGCAATGACAGAAACAACGGTGGCAGAGGCCGCGATGATCGCCGCCCACGCAGACCGAGAGAAGCTAAGAAAACAGAAGGAGGTAACGAATAATGCTGCTTCCTAAGAGAGTAAAGTACAGAAGAGTGCAGAGAGGCCGCCGCAAGGGCGTGGCTACAAGAGGCAATACCGTATCCAACGGACAGTTCGGTTTGCAGGCACTCGAAGCTGCATGGATAAAGTCCAACCAGATCGAGGCGGCTCGTATCGCTATGACACGTTACATCAAGCGTGGCGGTCAGGTTTGGATCAAGATATTCCCGGATAAGCCCGTTACTACAAAGCCGCTTGGCACTCGTATGGGTTCCGGAAAGGGTTCTCCCGAATACTGGGTTGCCGTTGTTAAGCCCGGACGCGTTATGTTCGAGATCGCAGGCGTATCCGAGGAGACCGCAAGAGAGGCTATGCGTCTCGCGATGCATAAGCTGCCTATCAAGTGTAAATTTGTTAAGAAGGAAGACGGAGGTGAGCTTTAATGAAGGCTTCGGAAATTAAATATCTTTCGGAAACAGAGCTTGAAACTAAGCTCGCCGAACTCAAAGCAGAGCTCTTTAATCTTCGCTTCCAGCTTGCCGTAAATCAGCTTGACAATCCTACAAGAATCAAGGCTGTCAAGAAGGATATCGCCCGCATAAAGACTATTCAGCGCGAGCGTGAGCTTACGGCACAGAATTAAGGAAGGAGGATAAGAACTAAACATGGAAAGAGCTTTAAGAAAGACAAGAGTCGGCAAGGTAGTCAGCAACAAGATGGACAAGACGATCGTCGTTGCCATCGAGGACAATGTTCGTCATCCTCTTTACAAGAAAATCGTAAAGCGCACCATTAAGCTCAAGGCTCACGATGAGCAGAACACCTGCAACATCGGCGACAGAGTTGAGATAATGGAAACTCGTCCGCTTTCCAAGGACAAGAGATGGCGCCTTGTAAATGTAATTGAGCGCGCTAAGTAATATAGCGGACAGTATTTGAATTTTACGAAAGGAGAAGTAATGCCATGATTCAGATGCAGACATTGCTTAAGGTTGCCGACAACACCGGCGCCAAGGAGCTTATGTGTATCAGAGTGCTGGGCGGTACCCGCAGAAGATACGCTAATATCGGCGACGTAATAGTTGCTTCGGTCAAAAAAGCTACACCCGGCGGCGTTGTTAAAAAGGGCGACGTTGTAAAGTGCGTTATCGTTCGCTCGGCTAAGGGCTTGAGACGCGACGACGGCACATATATCCGCTTTGACGAAAACGCGGCGGTAATTATCAAGGAGGACAAAAATCCGAGAGGTACTCGTATTTTTGGGCCGGTTGCCAGAGAGCTTAGAGATAAGGACTTTATGAAGATTTTGTCCCTCGCTCCCGAAGTACTGTAATGGAGGTGTACTGATGAATAAGCTTCATGTTAAAGTTGGTGACACCGTAATGCTTATGGTCGGCGACAAGAAGGGCGACAGAGGCAAGACCGGAAAGGTTCTCACCGTTTCCCCTAAGGAGGGCAAGGTCATAGTTGAGGGCATCAACATGGTAACCAAGCACGTAAAGCCCCGTCAGCAGGGTCAGCTCGGCGGCAGAGTTCAGGCCGAGAGCCCGATTTACGCTTGCAAGGTTATGCCCGTTTGCCCTAAGTGCAGCAAGCCTACCAGAGTTGGTCACAAGATTGAGGACGGAAAGAAGATAAGAATTTGCAAGCACTGCGGCGCAGAGCTGAAATACTAATTAACCAGACGACTTGTCGGGTACAAGCAGCACGGAATGATAACGGTGAATTTATTCACAGGTTCTTCCGTTGCTAAAATCCGGCAGATAGGAGAAAGTAACAATGGCTAGAATGAAGGATTTCTACAAGGAAACCGTAGCCCCCGCCCTGTTTAAGAAGTTTGGCTACAAGTCTGTTATGCAGACACCGAAGATCGATAAGATCGTAGTCAACGTAGGCTGCGGCGAGGCTAAGGAAAACGCGAAGATCATTGAGAACGTAATGGCGGAGCTTGCTGCTATCACGGGTCAGAAGCCCGTTGCGTGCCGCTCTAAGAAGTCCGTTGCGAACTTCAAGCTCAGAGAGGGTCAGATCATCGGCGTTAAGGTAACACTGCGCGGCGAGATCATGTACGAGTTCCTCGACAGACTGTTCAACGTGGCTCTGCCCCGTGTACGTGACTTCAGAGGTATTAACCCCAACTCCTTCGACGGACGCGGCAACTACTCGTTCGGTCTGAAAGAGCAGCTGATCTTCCCCGAAATTGAATACGACAAGATCGATGCGGTTCGCGGTATGGATATCAACTTTATTACCACCGCTAAGACCGATGAAGAAGCAAGAGAGCTGCTCACGCTTATGGGCGCTCCGTTTGAGAAGTAATTTTGGAGGAACAAGATGGCAAAAACGTCTTTAAAGCAGAAGCAGCAGAGAACGCCTAAGTTCTCCACTCGTGCTTATAACAGATGCAAGATCTGCGGCAGACCTCACGCTTATCTGCGTAAGTTCGGCATTTGCAGAATTTGCTTCAGAGAGCTTGCGTATAAGGGTCAGATTCCCGGTGTGAAGAAGGCAAGCTGGTAATCACCAATTAGCAAATCGGAATTTTTACCTCATCGGACGGAAGTTTGCAATAAAGTCCGATCAAGAGGAAAATCAAGTAGGTACGACGGGCATAAGGCGCGTAACGCTTTTAATAGCGCCCGTAACGGCTTACGTTTAGGAGGTAAATGAATGCAGATCACTGATACTATTGCGGATATGCTGACAAGAATTCGTAACGCTAACTCCGCAAAGCACCCAACTGTTGACATTCCCGCTTCCAACCTCAAGAAGCAGATCGCTCAGATACTGCTTGACGAGGGCTACATCAAGGCTTTTAAAGTTATTGATGACAGCAAGCAGGGCGTTATCAGAGTAACACTTAAGTATACCGACAGCAGAGCTCAGGTTATTACCGGTCTGCGCCGCGTATCTAAGCCCGGTCTTAGAATTTACTCAAACTGCAAGGATATGCCGAAGGTAATGAAGGGTCTCGGAATTGCGATAGTTTCCACTTCCAAGGGCATCATGACCGACAAGAAGGCTCGCGAGATGAACGTCGGCGGCGAAGTTCTTGCGTTCGTATGGTAATAGGAGGAATAGTAATATGTCAAGAATTGGTAGAATGCCTGTTACTGTTCCCGCAGGCGTCGATGTAAAGATCGACGGACCGGTCGTAACAGTAAAGGGTCCTAAGGGAACTCTTACCAAGGAGTTCAATCACCTGATGAATATATCTCATGAGGGCGCGGAGATAATCGTTTCCCGTCCCGATGATGAGAACCTTTCCAAGTCGCTCCACGGTCTGACCAGAACGCTTATCCACAATATGGTAGTAGGCGTTACGGAGGGCTTCAAGAAGGAGCTGGAGATCAACGGCGTTGGTTTCAGATGTGAGAAGCAGGGCAAGAAGGTCGTTATGAACCTTGGCTTTTCTCACAAGGTAGAGGTTGAGGATACCGACGATATCAAGCTTGAGGTTCCCGCTCCCAACAAGATCATTGTAACGGGTATCGACAAGCAGAAGGTCGGACAGATGGCTTCCGAGATCAGAGGCAAGCGTCCTCCCGAGCCTTACAAGGGCAAAGGCATCAAGTACGTTGATGAGGTTATCCGCCGCAAGGAAGGTAAAGCCGGCAAGGGCAAGAAGTAAGGAAAGGACTGAAAGAAAATGGTTAAAGCTATTGATAAGAATAAGAGCAGACTTCGCCGTCATAAGCGCGTCCGCTCTAAGATCACAGGCACTCCCGAGTGTCCCAGACTCAATGTTTTCCGTTCTTCCATGCACATTTACGCTCAGATTATTGACGACGTAAACGGCAAGACCTTAGCTTCCGCATCGTCGGCAGTAAAGGGCTTCGGACAGTACGGCGGAAACGTTGAGGCGGCTAAGAAGGTCGGTCTTGCGATCGCAGAGGCGGCTAAGGCCGCGGGTATCACAGACGTCGTTTTCGACAGAGGCGGCTATGTATACCACGGCAGAGTTGCGGCTCTCGCCGAGGGCGCAAGAGAAGGCGGACTTAATTTCTGATAAGGAGGGAAACAGACTTGGCTAATTTTGAAAATACAGAAAACGAGCTCTCCGAGAAGGTTGTTGCCATCAACCGCGTTTCCAAGACGGTAAAGGGCGGACGTATCATGAAGTTCTCCGCGCTGGTAGTCGTAGGCGACGGCAACGGCACAGTAGGTTTCGGTATGGGCAAATCCAACGAGGTTCCCGACGCTATCCGCAAGGGAATTGACGACGCGAAGAAAAATCTTCACAAGATCGCTCTTAAGGGCACTACGATCCCCCATGAGATCACAGGCAAATTCGGCGCAGGCGCAGTTCTTATGCGTCCCGCTCCCGAGGGTACAGGCGTTATCGCCGGCGGTCCCGTTCGTGCCGTTATCGAGATGGCGGGCATCAAGAATATCCGTACAAAGTCGCTGCGTTCAAACAACCCCTGCAACGTTGTAAGAGCTACTATGCAGGGTCTTACAAGCTTGAGAACGGCAGAAGAGGTCGCTGCGCTCAGAGGTAAGAGCGTTAAGGATCTCTAATTGCGCAGATGGCAAATCGATAGACTGCGTTGAGGCGCGGAGCGTCGAAACGGAATCTAACGTCGATTTGCGGTTTAAGATAAGGAGAAATATCATGGCATTGAAAATAACGCTTGTACGCTCGCTTAACAGCTGCAAGAAGAATCAGATCGCCACCGCGTATTCCCTTGGACTGCGCAAGGTGAACTCTGTAACAACTCAGCCCGATAACGAGGCAACAAAAGGTAAAATCAAGACTATCGCTCACCTGGTAAAGGTTGAAGAGGTTTGATTATACAAAAACATCTAATTTTTACTAGGGGGTGCAAAGCAATATGAAGCTTCACGAATTACAGCCGGCGGCAGGTTCGGTCAAGGACGTAAAGCGCATTGGACGCGGTCACGGTTCCGGTCAGGGCAAGACTGCGGGCAAGGGTCACAAGGGTCAGAAGGCACGTTCCGGCGGCTCTATCAGACCGGGCTTCGAGGGCGGTCAGATGCCGCTTCAGAGAAGAATGCCGAAGAGAGGCTTTAACAACATCTTCGCAAAGGAGTTTGCGACTATCAACGTGTCCGAGCTTGAGAAGAGATTTGAGAGCGGCGCTGTTGTTGACGCTGACGCTCTTATCGAGTGCGGCGCTATCAAGGACGCTAAGGACGGCGTGAAAATTCTCGGCAACGGCGAGCTTACAAAGAGCCTGACCGTAAAGGCGGTAAAGTTCACCGCTGCCGCTCAGGAAAAAATTGAAAAGGCAGGCGGAAAGGCTGAGGTGATGTAATTGAACGGAATGCTTACAGTCTTTCGTAACGCGTGGGTAGATACTCAGCTGCGTAAGAAGATCTTGTATACGCTGTTTATACTCCTCTTGTTCCGCTTGGGTTCATGTATTTTCGTTCCGTTCCTTGACAACGCCGCGATATCGCAGATGATCTCGGGGGCGTCACTGCTTAATTACCTTGATGTAATGACGGGCGGCGCACTCGGAAAGGGCACGCTGTTGGCGATGTCCATCACTCCGTATATCAACGCATCGATCATTATTCAGCTTCTGACTGTTGCGATACCGCCGCTCGAAAGGTTATCCAAAGAGGGCGAAGAGGGCAGAAAGAAGATCAATTCGATTACGAAGTTCACTTCGCTCGGTATAGCGATATTCCAGGCGACGGCGTTCTACTTCTCACTGAGAAACGGTACGACGGATTCAAATGAAAATCATGTTGCGATTTTAAAGTTCGGCGACGTTCTGGATACTACGAGCAACACGTTCTCCGTGGTGCTTTCGGCGATAACCATTATCGCGTGCTTCGTTGCGGGTGCGTCGGTCATTATCTGGCTGGGCGACCGTATCAACGAAAAGGGTATCGGAAACGGTATCTCCATGATCCTGTTCGCGGGTATCGTGGCAAGAGTTCCGGAAACAATCGGAAACTTTATCGGCATTATCTCGTCCGATCCCGACAATATCGGCGTAAACCTTGTATTTATTATCGCTACTGTGATTATCTTTGTTGCGATGATATGGTTCGTTATTTTTATGACGAACGCGGAGAGACGTATTCCGGTTCAGTACGCAAAGCGCGTTGTTGGACGCAAAATGTACGGAGGACAGTCTACGCATATCCCGATCAAGGTCGCAATGAGCGGCGTTATGCCTATTATCTTCGCGATGTCGCTGATGTCGCTGCCTCAGACGATCTGCTTCTTCTTCGGTATAACCGGTAAGGGCGATACCTTCTGGGACGGCTTTGTGAGATTTTTCTCGCAGCAGTCGGCGGTGTATGCGGTAATTTATTTTGTACTGATTATCGCGTTCAACTACTTCTATGTGGCGATCACGTACAATCCCGTTGAAATTGCGAACAATCTGAAAAAGAACAACGGCGCGATACCGGGTTATCGTCCCGGTAAGCCAACATCCGATTTCATTTACAATTCGCTTAACAAGATAACGCTTATCGGCGCGATTTTCCTTGGAGCTATCGCGATATTCCCGATCATACTCTCGTGGATCAACCCGAGCTTCTCCGCTGTATCGCTCGGCGGTACTACGATGCTGATCATCGTCGGCGTAGCGCTCGAAACGGTTCGTACTCTCGAGAGCCAGATCATGATGCGTCATCACCCGGGCTTTTTGGACTAACAGCTGAGTAGCTTTAATACAAGAGGAGCTTGATTATGAATATGATTTTTTTGGGCGCTCCCGGCGCCGGCAAAGGCACACAGGCAGAGGTTGTCTGCAAGGAGCTGAATATTCCCGCGATATCGACGGGCAATATGCTGCGTGAGGCCGTTAAGAACGGCACCGACGCGGGTCTTGCGGCAAAGAAGTTTATGGACGCGGGCGAGCTTGTTCCCGATGAGGTCGTTATAGGCATTCTGAAGGACAGGATAGCTCAGGATGACGCCAAGAACGGCTTTATCCTCGATGGCTTCCCCAGAACAGTTGCTCAGGCGGAGGCGCTTGAGAGCATGGGCGTACAGATCGATAAGGTAGTCGAGATCGAGGTATCGGACGAGGCTATCACGGCAAGAATGAGCGGCAGACGCGTTTGCGAGGGCTGCGGAAATTCTTACCACATTGAGTTCAAGCCCACCAAGGTCGAGGGAGTTTGCGACGCTTGCGGCGCTAAGGTCGTTCAGAGAATAGACGACAAGCCCGAGACAGTTCAGGCTCGCTTGAAGACCTATCATGAAAAAACGGCTCCTCTTAAGGATTACTATCAGTCCAGAGGAAAGCTTGTTTCGGTTCAGGGACAGGACGAGATCGCGGAGACCTCTAAGCTGGTTCTCGCTGCGATCAAGGGCTGAGTCCGTTAGAAAGCGTACAGGCAAATGATACAAATCAAAAATCCAACCGAGCTTAAGGCTATGATGAAAGCAGGCGAGCTTGCCGCACAGGCGCTTGCGCTCGCGGGGAAACATGCCGTTCCGGGAATTTCAACGTGGGAGCTTGACAAGATCGTCGACGACTTTGTTCGTTCTAAGGGCGGACATTCTCCCTGCAAGGGCTTTGAGGGCTTTCCGGCGCATAACTGCTACTCGATAAACGAGGAGCTTATTCACGGTATCGCTTCAAAGAAGAAGATACTCAAGGAAGGCGACATCATCTCCTGCGACATCGTAGCGGAGCTCAACGGCTTTATGGGCGACAATACCAAGACTTTTATGGTCGGCAAGGTGTCCGAGGAAGCGGAACGGTTAATGAAATACACCGAAGAAGCTTTGTACAAGGGCATAGAGCAGGCTGTTGCGGGCAACCGCATAGGCGACATTTCTCATGCGATCCAAACTCACGTGGAGAGCGGCGGGTATGCTTGCGCCGAGAAGTTTATCGGACACGGTATCGGACGCGATATGCACGAGGATCCCGAGGTTCCGAACGAGGGCAAGGCGGGGCATGGTCCGAGACTTATGCCCGGTATGACGATCGCTATCGAGCCTATGGTCAATTCCCACTCGCGGCGGGTAAGGATATTGAGCGACAAGTGGACGGTGGTTACCACCGACGGAAGTCTTTCCTGCCATTTTGAACACACTATCGCCATTACAAACGGCGAACCCGTGATACTGACACTGGAGAGCCACTGATGGATATTAAAGTCGGAAGAGTGGTCATAAGCTCCGCGGGGCACGACGGCGGTCGGCGTATGGTCGTGACAGGAGCTGACGGCGGATATGTTTTCGTCGCAGACGGAAAAGAGCGAAAGCTCGCATCCCCGAAAAAGAAGAATATAAAGCACGTCTGCGCGACCTCGTGCTCGATAGAGCTTGAGGGATTGACGGACAAAAAGCTGCGGCAGACGCTTAGAGCGTTGAGCCCCGAATGCACGTTACAGGAGAGTGAATAGCTTGTCTAAGGAAGATGTATTGGAAGTAGAAGGAACAATTCTTGAGGCGCTCCCGAATGCTCAGTTCAAGGTGGAGCTGTCAAACGGTCACCAGATTTTAGCGCACATCAGCGGCAAGCTGAGGATGAATTATATCCGTATCCTGCCGGGCGATAAGGTCACCGTTGAGATGTCTCCCTACGACCTTACTAAGGGCAGAATCACATGGCGTGCCAAGTAATTTGCATCACCAAATGATGCTGCCGCAAACAGTGAACCTTTAAGGAGGGTAATACAATGAAAGTTAGACCTTCGGTAAAGCCCATGTGCGATAAGTGCAAGGTCATAAAGCGCAAGGGCAAAGTTATGGTTATTTGTGTTGAACCCAAGCACAAACAGAGACAGGGTTGATCCCTATTTTTAAGGAGGAAATGCTATGGCAAGAATTGCCGGTGTGGACCTGCCTAAGGAAAAGCGCGTTGAAATCGGCTTGACCTATGTATATGGTATTGGCAGAAAGTCCGCTAACGATATTCTGGCAAAGGCGGGTGTTAATCCCGATACCCGCGTTAAGGATCTGACCGATGAGGAAGAGGCTAAGATCCGTGATGTCATCGACAAGGATGGCTATGTTGTAGAGGGCGATCTGAGAAGAATGGTCGCGCTTAACATCAAGCGTCTGGTTGAAATCAACTGCTATCGCGGTATGCGTCACCGCAAGGGTTTGCCCGTCCGCGGTCAGCGCACCAAGACCAACGCCAGAACACGCAAGGGTCCGAAGAAGACAATTGCTAACAAGAAGAAGTAATAGGAAAGGCGGTAAATAAATGGCACAGGCTAAAAAACAGGTTATCCGCAGACGCCGTGAGCGCAAGAACATCGAAAACGGTGCGGCTCATATTCAGTCGTCTTTTAATAACACTATCGTAACCATCACCGACCTTCAGGGTAACGCTCTTTCATGGGCTTCCGCAGGCGGCTTGGGATTCCGCGGATCGAGAAAGTCCACCCCATACGCGGCGCAGACCGCTGCCGATGTTGCGGCTAAGGCTGCTATGGAGCACGGACTTAAGACCGTTGAGGTTTTCGTTAAGGGTCCGGGTCAGGGTCGTGAGGCGGCTATCCGCGCGCTTCAGGCTGCCGGTCTCGAGGTAAAGCTCATCAAGGACGTAACCCCTATCCCACACAACGGATGCCGTCCCCCCAAGAGAAGACGCGTCTGATCGGGGACACGAGGTCAATATGGTAAAAACAACAGCATAAAAACCGAGCGCGACGTTTGCTCGGCGTCGGCTGTTCAGCCGATATGTAATTAGATTAACGGAGGATTTTATATTATGGCAGTAAATCGCGACCCGATTTTGAAAAAGTGCAGAAGTCTTGACATCAGCCCCGCTGTACTGGGCTATTCCGAGAACAAGAAGTCCAAGAGATTCCAGAAGGACGGCGCACGCCGCAAGAAGGTTTCCGAGTATGGACAGCAGCTCAAAGAGAAGCAGAAGCTGAAATTTGTTTACGGCGTTCTTGAAAAGCAGTTCTATCACTACTATGAGCTGGCTACCAAGGAAGAGGGTATCGCAGGTGAGAACCTGATCAGACTTCTCGAGAGCAGACTTGACAACATCGTTTTCAGAATGGGTATGGCTACGACACGCCGCGAGGCTCGTCAGCTTGTAACTCACGGTCATTTCTGTGTGAACGGCAAGAGAGTTGATATCCCCTCTTACAGAGTTAAGGTAGGCGACACCATTTCTCTCCGCGAGAAGAGCAAGAAGAGCAAGAAGTTTGAGCAGATCGCAGAGGTTGCGGGCGGCAGACTTACTCCTATGTGGCTCGACGTGGATAAGGAAAAGCAGGCAGCTAAGGTAACACGTTCTTTCCAGCGCGAGGATCTCGACTTTGAGATCGCAGAACACTTAATTATCGAGCTGTATTCTAAATAATAGCAGGCGGTTGTTTCCCGCGGTTCGGGCAAAGTCGATTTGTTTCGGAGTAATACGGGAGCGCTGTGATGCATACAGATATTTAGTGCAGTTATTTTTAATTCACGCACGGCGCGGTGTTTGCGCCGCGTGATTTGCGTCAATACTTTATTGTATAAGGCGCGGCGCGTGATTTAAAATTAACAGTGAATACGGCGGGCTTGCGGTGTAAGCGCAGGTCGGTGCACAGGATAATTAACTAAAGGCAGTGTATCATTGCCGACGGAAAAGCTGGTGGGAGGGTTACCAAATGCTTGAAAAAATTGAAAAGCTCAACATAGAGACCTTCAAGTTAAGGTCGGACGGAACTTATGGAATGTTCGTTCTGGAGCCTCTCCAGAGCGGATATGGAAACACATTGGGCAACAGCCTGAGACGTGTGTTACTCTCCTCATTACCGGGAGTTGCCGCAACGTCTGTCAAGATCGACGGCGTTCAGCACGAGTTCTCCACCATTCCCGGTGTTAAAGAAGACGTTACTGAAATAATTCTCAATATCAAGGGACTGAGAGCAAAAATGTACGGCGAGGCTCCCAAGACCATTTATATCGAAGCAGAAGGCGAATGCGAGGTCACTGCGGGAGATATCAAGACCGATTCTGAGGTCGAGATACTTGATCCCGGAATGCACATCGCGACGCTCGGCGCAGGCGCTAAGCTGTATATGGACATCACGCTCGACAGAGGCAGAGGCTATGTCGCTGCGGAACAGAATAAGGCTCAGCTCCAGCCCGTGATCGGTGTAATCCCTATCGACAGCATTTATACCCCCGTTCTGAAGTGCAACTACACCGTTGAAAATACGCGTGTTGGGCAGAGGACTGACTACGAAAAGCTCATCATTGAAATATGGACAGACGGTACGATCTCCGCTAAGGAAGCCGTTTCCTATGCGGCGAAGATCCTTATTGAAAGACTTCAGCTTTTTGCGGAGCTCTCCGACGAGACAAATCCGCAGGAGCTTATGGAAACAAAGGAAGAAAGCCGCAAGGACAAGGTTCTCGAGATGACTATCGAGGAGCTCGAGCTGTCGGTGCGTTCGTTCAACTGCTTGAAGAGGGCGGGCATAAACACCGTAGAGGATCTCGTAAACAAGTCGCCTGAGGATATGATGAAGGTGAGAAACCTCGGTAAGAAGTCCTTTGATGAGGTCAAGGCTAAGCTCCAGTCGCTGGGCTGCGACCTTATGAGCTCTGAGGAAAACAATTAATCGGTGCAGTTTTCCATTTGGGAAACTGGCGCAATGTAAGATAAATTCTACCGAAAGGAGAAAATAAAATGCCAGGTTCAAGAAAGCTGGGTAGAGCCAGCGACCACAGAAAAGCAATGCTCAGAGGCATGGTCACTTTTCTGTTTGAAAACGGAAAGATCGAAACTACCGTGACCCGCGCTAAGGAAGTTCGCGCGGAGGCGGAGAAGATGATCACTTTAAGCAAGGTAAACACGCTTCACACAAAGCGTCAGGTGTTCTCGTACATCACCAAGGAGGACGTTGCGAAGAAGCTGTTTGACGATACCGCGGAGGGCAAATACGCTTCCCGCAACAGCGGTTACACCAGAATTTACAAGCTCGGTCCGCGCCGCGGCGACGCTGCGGAGATGGCGATCATTGAGCTTATCCGCGATTGATTTTTATAACTTTTCCCTCCCGCTTTCGGGAGGGATTTTTGTCGAATAAGGAAGTTAAGAAACTACCGATTTAATCGCGGATTTTCAACCGGGGGCGGGGAAAACCGCGCAAAAATAACGTTTATATAGATGAAAAACGTTTCATTTATAAATTTCCTAAAAGCAGAAGCTTGTGCACTGATTAAAAATCGGTATCTTTCAATGATTTGGCGCAAATTACCAAAAATGCTGAATTGGTTTATATATTATAACAAGAACATTTATGTTGACATTGCGGAACAAAAGGTGTATAATGAAAGTGTAAAGAAAATTCTGCCAAGTGCTGATAGTAGTTGAGGATGTTTAAACAGGCATTTTAGCAGAATTAAGCGATGAGGATTATGTTCTTGTTTCAGAGGAAGAGTATGTTGAAGAAGGCGGATATGTCTTCAATGTTAAGACATTTGTTGAAGGGGGAATGGAAACTTATTCCGGAACTCTTGGTTCAAAAACCTATAGATGTGAGGCAACTTATTCTTTACCATCACCGGGAGGAGTGCAGAATAAGTGGGTAATAATGTTGGTAAAAGGAACATTTTCTTGTGACAAAGAAAATAATCAGGCTAATGTAACAAATTGTACTAAAGGATATACTCCTCTTTTAGGGTTATATAATGTCAAAGAAGATACAATAAAGACAGAAGACAATAAAGGCGGTTTTTGGGGCGGTAATCGTTATGCATATATAGAGTATGATGCGGTGATGTCTAATGGCGGTAATACGTATAAAACCTTTACGTTAAAATTTGACGTAGATGTGAATGGCGATTATCATATCAAAACATCGCCAACAGCAGACGGAACGGAGGTAGGCTGATGAAATTGACTGATAATTATGAAGAGTTAAAGAAATACTCGGTGCGTGAGCTTGCGGGCGCGAGTTTAAGAAGGTTATGTGAGAAATTTTTTGAAAAAAAGCCGGCAAGACTGGCAACAAGTGCTGTTGCGGCATTTGCTGCGTGTTATGGAGCGAGAAAGGTGCTCCTCTATAATTGGTGGGATTACGCAATACAAGCCTTGCTTTTCATCGCATTGGTTATGAGCGTATCGGTTTTTGTATCGAATATCGGTATGTTTACGAAGCGAAAGTTTATTGTAACCGCGTCAATTTCTACGGTGCTGTTATGGATAGCTGCGGCTGTTGTCGGAGAATATACAGCCATTGATTTGACCCACATGGAAGTTCTTCCCGGTGCGATCGGCAGAGCATTGCTGTTTTATGTACCGATATTTATTATCATATTTGGAATGGTTATGCTGCTGTTTACACAATTTACCCGCACAAAAAAGAGATCGTAACATCTATCCCTCTCGCTTTCGGGAGGGATTTTTATTCATAACTTGTCCGCTTTTTTCAAAAACCCCTTGACAAATTTCGGCGAATGTGATATAATTGTAACGTTGAAAGTACATCTGTTATGGGGGTATAGCTCAGTTGGGAGAGCGCTTGCTTCGCATGTAAGAGGTCAGGGGTTCGAATCCCCTTATCTCCACCATACAAAAATCCCCTTGCAAAAGCAAGGGGATTTTTGTATGGCGCAAAGGTCTCGCCGCGCGTCCGACGGACGCGTGACGGATGCTCTTTGCTAGCGCAATTTTTCGCGAATTGCCATGATGGCAATTTGATTTTGCCCGCTTTGCGGTCAAAATTTCCGAAAAATCGCGCCGCGCTCCTCTCGTATAATGTGGTCAGGAGGAAAAATGAAACGTATTGCTAAATTTGAAAAGGTGTCAATTGAACAGTGGCGTCAAGGATATTCGAGGGTGGACGCGGAGCGTGTTTATGAGAGTATCGCACTGCCGAAACGTGCTACTTCGGGATCGGCGGGGTATGATTTTTTTGCGCCGTTCGATATTGAGCTCAAGGCGGGCGAGACCGTAAAAGTGCCGACGGGTATACGTGTTAAGATATCCGAGGGGTGGCTATTGTCGCTTTATCCACGCAGCGGATTGGGCTTCAAGTTCCGTTTGCAGCTCGACAATACCGTCGGGATAATCGACAGCGACTACTACTTCTCCGACAACGAGGGGCATATCTTTGCAAAGCTTACCAATGACAGCAAGGAGGGCAAGACGGTCACTGTTGCGGCGGGAACAGGATTTATGCAAGGCATATTTACCGAGTACGGCATCACCGAGGACGACGACACGGCCGGCGTCCGCAACGGCGGTTTTGGAAGTACTACGAAATAATAACGAATATCCCCGAAAGACATTAGCGCGGTCGTCTTTCGGGGATTATTTGCGTTATTTTGGTTTATTTTTGCCGTATTCCGCACAAATTTCAGACAGCGTACATTCCGCACATTTCGGCGCTCTTGCGGCGCATACTCCTCTGCCGTGCCATACGAGGCGGTGACAGAAATACAGTCCCTCATCAGGCGGGACTATCGCGCGGAGCTGCTTTTCCACCTGTGCCGCGTCCTTGCCCTGCGACAAGCCGAGCCTGTTCGTGAGCCGTATAACGTGCGTATCGCAGACCATTGCGGGCTTGCCGTACAAGTCGCCGACTATAAGGTTGGCTGTCTTTCTTCCGACACCCGGGAGCTTGACAAGCTCTTCTATACTATCGGGTACGGTGCCGCCGTGTACGTCATTCAGCATTCGGCACATCTCCACGATATCCTGTGCCTTGGTGTGGTATAGGCCGCAGGATTTTATGTACCCCTCTACCTCGGAGACCTCCGCCTTCGCGAACGCGTCAACGCTAGGAAAACGCTCAAACAGCGCGGGGGTCACAAGATTTACGCGTTTGTCGGTACACTGTGCGGAGAGCCTTGTCGCGATAAGCAGCTCGTGCGGCTTGGTATACAGCAGTGCGCATTTCACCTCGGGATATTCCTGCTTAAGCAGCTCGATAATTTGAGCTGCCTTTTGTTTTTTCGTCATTGGTCTTCCTCATCCTCTGTCGGCTCGGGCAGCTTTGCCGCCCGTATTTTCAGTATATTTCTGTCCTCGACCTGTAAAACGGCGAGCATTACGCCCTCGTATTCCACGGTGGGCGGCACTAGGTCCGTGCCCTCGGGGATATATCCGAGCTTGTCGGTGACAAAGCCCGATATCGTCTCATATTCGTGATCCTCGGGCAGATCAATGCCAAATAGTCCGAACACCTCCTCGGGGTCTGCCTCGCCAGCGGCGTCGTAGGTGTCCTCGCCGATCTTTGTGATAAGCTGCTTTTCGTCGTCGTATTCGTCCTGGATATTGCCCATGACCGCCTCAATAAGGTCTTCGAGCGTGACTATGCCCGCCGTTCCGCCGTATTCGTCGACGACCACCGCCATTCCCGACTTCATCTCGGTGAGCGTTTTGAAAACGTCGGGGCAGGAGCAGGACTCGGGAACATAGCTTACGTCGCGCAGGAAGTCGCCGATCCTAAAATCGGACAGATCGGTCTTTCCGATAAGGCATAACAAGTCCTTGACAATGATTATGCCGACGATCCTGTCAATGCTCTCCTCGTATGCGGGTATTCTCGAAAATCCCAGATCAAGCGCCAGATAGATAAGATCGTCCAGCGTTATCGAATTTACGTCAACACCCACTATATTCGTGCGGTGGGTCATAACGTCGGCGGCGGTGCGGTTATCGAACTCAAAGATGTTGTTTATCATCTGCGCCGAGTTCTCTTCTATGCCGTCCTCGTCGTCGTCACTGGCTAGCGCGTCCACAAGGTCGCGCACCTCGTCCTCCGTAACGTCTGCGTAATTTGCGCCGAGCACCGATTTCAACAGCGCCATAAGTCCCTTGTTAAGCCAGATCAGCGGCGCTAAAAGCACCTTTCCGACCTTGTGGTCGTTATGATCGTTTTCCTGTTTTTCGTTAATACTTCGACTGCCGTCAGTATCCATAAAACCTCCGTTAATAAATTATAAATTCAAACCCATATTTTCGTCATTGGGAGCAAACCCCAGCGACGCATAAAGCGGTCTGCCGTTTTCGGTCGCGTCAAGAGAAACGTAACTTACTCCGCACTCCTTTGCATTGTTGAGCAGCATCGTCACCATCTGCCGCGCGATACCCCGACGACGATAATCCGCGTTGGTGTATACGTTCATAATGTGAGCGCGTTTTCCTATCGGGTGATCAAAGGTAGGCATAAGCGTGATGTAACAGATAGTCGCGCAGCCCACAGCCCTTTCGCCGTCGAACGCAAGCACGGTGGTCTGGTCGCCGCTTTTAAAAAATTCCTCGGAAAGCCGCGTGAACTCTCCCGCAAACTCCGATTCGGGTTTATTGTAAATTCCGCAAAGCAGTTCGATACGCAGCTTGATAAAATCACCTATGTGTTCGGGGGCTGCCTTTTCATATGTTATCATTCGCCGCTCCTTTTATCCGAATTCTTTAAGAAATCTCATATATGTTATCAGTAATACGGACTTCCACCAGTTCGCCGATAAAGTATATTCCGCGTAATCGTTATACCACGCCCACGGCACGGTATACGAGCCGTCTTTGAGCTGCGCCTTGGCAAGCAGCTCACATTCTTTTTGGACAAGCTCTTTGTTGTTCTCGAAGAACATACTTTCATTGTTGTTGATAAACATTGATGGGCGGCAGACGTACTCGGTTTTCCACCTTTCGGTATCGCGGCAGATGTCGTTGTTGATCTCCTCTTGCAGCTTTTCCGCGAACGTGCGCATATCCACAAGCTCCAAGCCCGTTTCCGAGAGATATTCGTATAATCTCATAAGACCGTGAGCGATATAATCGTCGCCAACAGGCGTTTTGGAAACAAACCATTCGTATGCTTGTTTTGCTATCTCCACTGCTTTTTTATACAGTCCGCTGTCCTTATCCGCAAATTTCAGGATAAATCCCGCGAGATGGGCGGTCGGATTGTAGCTGAAGTCTTCTTCTCGGTTTTCGGAGTAGCCCACCATACCGCATGAGGGTAATCGTCGTTTGATTTTACGGTATTGAGCCACTGGTTATGCTTTTCCGAGAAATCCGCACCGCTGTCAAGGTAGCGAAGAATCCCCCCGATAATCGGGTGAGAGCCGTCCTCAAAGCCGATTTCCCGCAGTATCTCGCAAGCGTTCCATGTATGCATGGGGTTGGAATTAGGATTGAAGTTGTCCGCCTCGAGACCGTGACCGAAGCCGCCGTCCGAGTTCTGATACGCTGCAAGCGCCGTCAGAACGTCCCCGCGGTCCCCGTTCTCAAAATGATAACGCCAGCGCGCAAGCTCCAAAGGACGCGCGTTGCGGTAAATAAAAACGCGCGCTTTTGCATAAATCTCGTCAAATTTATTCATCGGCATCCTCCGTTCCGAAAAACAACCTTTCCCCGTTTTGTCTCGCGACATCTATCATTTCTTCGGTGGAAACGCCCTTTATCTCAGCCATTTTCGCGGCGGTGAACGCTATCATCGAGCTATCCGAGCGCTCTCCTCTGTGAGGAACGGGTGCCATATACGGGCAGTCCGTCTCGAGCAGCAACCTGTCGATCGGGGTTTCCTCGCAGACAGCCCACGCTTTCTTTGAATTCTTGAACGTCAGTACTCCCGTAAAGCCGATATACATTCCGAGCTTAACGACCTCGCGGGCGGTCTCGGCGCTGCCCGAAAAGCAGTGGAGTACTCCGCGCGGCTTATATTCTTTCAGTATTTCCATAGTATCCGCCGACGCGTCGCGCGAGTGGATAATTACGGGCATATCAAGCCTTTCCGCCATTTCGAGCTGCTTTACAAAGACTTTGCGCTGTATATCGCGCGGCGGCTCGGGATAATGATAATCAAGACCTATCTCCCCCAGAGCGACAACTTTTTTATGTGCCAGAAGCTTCTCCAGCAAGCTCATCCAGTAGTCGGGAAGATCGGCGGCGTGTTCGGGGTGAATTCCCGCCGCCGCGTAAATATAATCGTAACGCTCCGCAAGCGCGATTTCCTCCATGCTTGACGGAAGATCGCAGCCGATAGCGAGAACGCGTCCGACATTTTTGCTCGGCAATTCGGCGAGAATTTTGTCTAGATCCTCGCCGAAGTCCTCTTTCATGTAATGCGCATGTGTGTCGAATATACTGCCCATTTATGCCGCTCCGTTAAAGTATGCTTCGAGAACGAGCTGCTTGGTCTCGTAGCTTTCCAACGGCAGACGTCCGCGTCCGCCGAACAGCTTTTCGGTGTCGCCGAACGCCGACAGGAATGAGCGTTCAAGCATTACCGCCTTGTCCTCGCCTTCAATGCTTACGCAGTCAAAGAACATCAGCAGACGCGCGGCGGTCTCGTCGGGCTGCCAGTATTCCGCGGTGTTTTCCTCGGCGGCGGAATTTCCGTATAATTGCCGTAATTGAGCGAGCAGCTCCTCGGCGTACATCTTAGCGCCTACGCTCGGTACGTTACCCGAAAGCACCTCGCCTTGTTTTACGAACATCGCGCGGATAATGTGGCTTACGCCTTTTGTCATACGCTCCTCGAGAGTTGCGGGCGCGCCCTGCTCGTCTACCTTTGCTACCATATCCTCGGTGTTTTCTTTATGTGTTAGATTATTGTCGGCGGTCTGTTTCTGCGCCGACTTCTTGGTATACGCGGGCGTAAAGGCAGCCTCGGATTTCACAAAGCTGTCGGTATGCTCGGTGGCAAGCGTACTGGTTTTCGTTTCGGTGCGCTGTGTTGACGTTTTGGTCAGCGTGGTTTGATTGACGGAACCAATGTCCGCTATTCTTGAAATATCCATACTTCATTTCCCCCTTCCATGGGTAAATTGCAAAAACCGCAAATGAACTATCTTATTATCATATTATCGTGATCGTCATTACATAGCACGTCGTCGTGGTCGTGCGGCTGAAATCCTACGATATCTCTGCCGCGCGTACTATATCTGTCGCGCTGGGCGTCAACATACTTCTCGAGAATCTCCGAAAAATCCCTCGGACGCTTTATCGATTTTATCTCCTTTACAGGAGAGTCAACATCCTTGCAGTTGATTATCACAGTGCCGCATCCGAACATTCTCTGCCCCAAAGGCAGACGAAGACTTTTGTCAAGAACGCGGTACAGCTCCACTTCGTCCTCGGTGATGTTAAGAAACCCTTTGCGGGTTATAAGCTTCTTTTCGGTTAATATATAACGCGTAAACGACCAGGGAAGCCCCAAAAACGTCCGCTTCTTGTCCGTCCACACCTGTCCGGGGATAGGCTTTGCCATACTTGTCAGTCCTTTCTTATCTGATCGTTGAGCCGTTGGGCACATCTTCATCGAGGAACAGCACACGAACGTCGTCCTCGCCCGCGTCGCACGCGAGTATCATGCCCTCCGACAGTTCTCCGCAGAGCTTTGCGGGCGACAGATTAGCCACGAACACTATTTTTTTGCCAATCAAGTCTTCGGGCTTATACCACTTCGCGATACCGGAAACTATCTGTCTGCCGTTTCTGCCGTCGTCGATGGTGAGCTTGAGCAGCTTTTTCGCCTTGGGTATTTTCTCACAGACGGTTATCTCGCCGCTGCGGAGCTTGATTTCGGCAAATTGATCTATATTGATGATATTCGCCTTGTCCAAGTCCTCGTCCTCGCGGATAGTCTTTGCGGGCTTTATCAACGCATTCAGTTCTTCGATCTCCTTTTCAACGTCAATTCTCGGGAACAGAACGCCGCCCTTGTGCACGGTGACATTGTCGGGCAGCTTTCCGAACTCTCCCAGAGTATCATATGCAGTAAGACTCTCGTCAGCGCCTATTTGCTCCCATATTACGGGCATCGTGCGCGGCATAAACGCTGCAAGAAGTCCAGAGCAGATGCGTATGGACTCGAGCAGGTTATACAGAACGCTTGCCAGACGCGCCTTTTTCTCCTCGCTCTTTCCGAGTACCCACGGCTCGGTCTCGTCGATATATTTGTTAGCGCGGGAAACTACCTTGAATATCTCCTCCAGCGCCTTTGCGAGCTGTGCATCTTCTATAAGCTGCGTGACCGTTTCACGCAGCGCCTCAGCCATACCGATAAGCTCGTTGTCAAGCGTTTCGGGTTGTCTGTCCGTCGGGAGCGTGCCGCCGAAATATTTGTCCGCCATCGCGACAGTACGGGAAACAAGGTTGCCCAGATCGTTCGCGAGGTCGGAATTTATTCGGCTTATCATTATCTCGTTTGAAAAGTTGCTGTCCGAGCCGTATGGCATATCGCGCAGTATCTGATAGCGCACCGCGTCCGAGCCGTAGCGCTGCGCGAGCACGAACGGGTCGATAACGTTGCCGATGGATTTGGACATCTTCTGTCCATTGAAGTTTATCCAGCCGTGACCGTACAGCTTTTTCGGCAGCGGCAGATCAAGCATCATCAGGATAGCGGGCCATACTATCGAGTGGAAGCGCACTATCTCCTTAGCGGTCATATGCATATCGGCGGGCCAGTACTTGCCGAAGTCGTCAAACTTGCCGTTTTCGTAACCGAGTGCGCTGATATAGTTCGTCAGCGCGTCCACCCAGACATATACGACGTGACCGGGGTCGAAATCCACGGGAACGCCCCATGTGAATGAGGTACGCGAAACGCAAAGATCCTCAAGTCCCGGCTTTATAAAGTTGTTTATCATCTCGTTGACGCGGCTCTTCGGTGAGAGATAATCCGTTTCGGTGAGGAATTTCTCCACCTTGTCCGCGAATTCCGACAGCTTAAGGAAGTACGCCTCCTCATGAGCGTCGACGACCTCGCGTCCGCAGTCGGGGCACTTGCCGTCCTTCAGCTGGCTCTCCGTCCAGAAGCTCTCGCAGGGAGTGCAGTATTTGCCCTCGTACTGTCCCTTGTAGATATAGCCATTGTCGTGGAGCTTGCGGAACACCGACTGAACTGTCTTTATGTGATAGTCGTCTGTGGTGCGGACATATCGGGTGTAGCTGATATCCATAGTCTCCCAAAGCTTTTTGAACTTCTCGACTATATTGTCGACATATTCCTTTGGTGCAACGCCCGCGGATTTGGCTTTTTGCTCGATTTTCAGACCGTGCTCGTCCGTTCCCGTCAGGAACATTACGTCATAGCCCTGCATTCTCTTGAAACGCGCTATTGTGTCGCAGGCTACGGTCGTGTAGCAGTGACCTACGTGCGGTTTGTCCGACGGATAGTATATAGGAGTGGTTATATAGTATTTTCCTTTTTGGTTCATCGGTATCTTCCCCTTTTCCAACTTTTGTGAAATTTGTAAATATTGCCCTAAAAAGCGCATACTTATATAATTATATTATAGTACATTTTCACGCATTTTTCAAGTATTGTCAAAAAAAACAAGAAATTTTTACATATTACATAAAAAAGACTTGATTTTTTTTGCATTTTTTAGTACAATAGAGATAGGTACAAATTTCGGGGGCTCGGACTGTGTATTTTTTACAAACTTAGGGGAAGTGTTCGCGCCTTCAGATATTAGGAGAATAGCAAAAAATCGGAAAGAGGTACACAAATGTCAAACAGGCTATTTCAGGGAATCGTCCATCAGATGAAGGACACAGTCAACAGAGTTATCGGCGTTATTGACGAAAACGGAACCATCGTCGCGTGCAGCGATCTTACCAGAGTGGGCGGGGGAAACGACTTCTTCTCCATTGAGCTGGGGGATTCGCACGAGGTGTTTATCCGCGACGGATATACCTATAAGCCGTTTGGTGTTCATATCAAGCCCGATTACGCGGTGTTTGTGGAGGGTACCGACGAGTCTGCTTCGAAGTACGCGGGCATTATCGCTATTTCTCTTTCCAGTATTAAGCAATATTATGACGAAAAGTACGACAGGAACAACTTTGTCAAGAATATTATTCTCGACAACGTTCTGCCGGGTGATATCAGCCTTAAGGCGCGCGAGCTGCACTTTAACGGAGACATCAGCCGCGTGGTGTTTCTGATAAGCGTAATAGCGTCAAACGACGTTTCTGCGTATGACGTTATTCAGAATTTGTTTCCGGACAAGAACAAGGACTTCGTTTTCAATATCACGGAGACGGATATCGTGCTTGTCAAGGAGGTCAAGAACAATATCGACGTCAAGGATCTCGAGAAGCTGGCACGCAGCATTTCGGACACGCTGTCGAGCGAGTTCTTCACCAAGGTGAACGTCGGCATCGGTACGCCTGTGCTCGGCGTCAAAGAGCTTGCGCGCTCGTTCAAGGAGGCGCAGACTGCTCTGGAAGTCGGAAAGGTTTTTGATACCGACAAGAATATCGTATCCTACGACAATCTTGGTATCGCGAGACTTATATACCACCTGCCGACTACGCTTTGCGATACGTTTCTCAAGGAAGTATTCAAGAAGAATTCGATCGAGAGTCTGGATCACGAAACGCTGTTCACTATCCAGAAGTTTTTCGAAAACAGCCTGAACGTTTCCGAAACGTCCAGAAAGCTGTTTGTTCACAGAAATACGCTGGTTTACCGTCTGGATAAGATCAAGAAGCTGACGGGTCTCGATCTGCGTGAATTCGATCATGCGATCATCTTCAAGATTGCGCTTATGGTCAAAAAGTACCTCGCCGCAAATCCGACCAAGTTCTGACAAATCCTATAAATTACGGCTGCTCTTTGGCTGATTTTAATCAACGGGGCAGCCATATGGTTTGTTTAGAACGTTTTGTGCAGTAAAAAAATGACAAAGATAATAGACAGAAAATATATAATTGGGAAATTTGACATTGCTTATTTTTTATCGGGGGGAGTTAAAATCTTATGGTAGAAATGAAAAACGTCAACGTCCATTATTCCAGCGGCGTTGACGCTTTGGTTGACGTAAATCTTCGTATAAACGACGGAGAATTTGTGTTCATAGTGGGCGGAAACGGCGCGGGCAAATCCACGTTGCTGAAGCTTATGATGAGAGAGCTGGTGCCGAGCTCAGGTCGCGTATTCGTAAATGGATATAATCTGTCCAAGCTGAAGGGAAATAAGGTTGCGAAATTCCGCCGCTCTATCGGGGTGGTGTTTCAGGAGTTCCGACTTATTCAGGATTTTACCGCGTATGAGAACGTATCATTCGTGCTGAGGATTGCCGATCAGTCGGGAAAGTACATACGTCAGAGAGTTCCGTATGTGCTGAATCTTGTCGAGTTGGGTCACAAAGCCAAAAGCAAGACAAGGGAGCTTTCGGGGGGCGAGCAGCAGCGTGTGGCTATTGCCCGTGCTCTCGCAAATGACCCCGGACTGCTTATCGTCGACGAGCCTACGGGTAATCTTGACCCTAAGCGTTCATATGAGCTTGTGGGGTTGCTCAAGGAGATCAACCGCTGCGGCACTACCGTGGTTATGATCACTCACGAGCATGAGCTGGTGCGTTACTACGGCGGAAGAATAATCAATATCGAAAAGGGTTCGATAACGTTTGACGAGACGATCGGAGGTAACGATGAGGGCGAGTAATGTTAGTTACCTTGTTAAAAAGGGAATTTCCTCCGTCTGGAAAAATTTTATTATGTCGTTCGCAAGCTTTTCGATACTGCTTGTAAGTTTGCTGCAAATAAGTATCGCGGTACTCATTATGGCGAATATCAACATAATTATGGGCAATATTGAGGATACGAATCAGATTGCCATTTTTATCAAGGAAGACGCGTCGGAGGCGGATATCACACATATAAGGCAGGTTCTTGACGGCAATTCCGACCTTACCGATGTTAAGTATATCTCTCCCGACGAGGGCATTGAGCACTTCAAGGAGGATCTGGGCGAATACTCGGAGCTGTTGGGGTATTTGGAGGAAAACCCCGTACCGCACTCATTTTTCGCGAGAGTTACCGATCTGTCGAAAATACGTCCCGTCGTTACGGCGATATTGAGTATCGAGGGCGTGGAGGAGGTAAGGGCGCCTTATGATTTCGCGAGCGCGCTCCAGAATATCAGGAGCATGTTTTCGGTGATTGTTATCGGAATACTGGTTACGCTGGTGGTCGTAAGTATCGTTATCATTTCAAATACCATACGCTCAAGCGTGTTCGCGCGCCGCAATGAAATAACAATTATGAAGTATGTCGGAGCGACAAACGGCTTTATAAAACTGCCGTTTTTTGTGGAGGGCATGTTTGTGGGTGTGCTTGCGGGAGCAGCTTCTTGGGGGTTGGCGTGGTTCATATATGATTCCATTTTCTCGCTGTTTACCGATAACTTCACGCTCTGGGAGATGTTCGGGTTCTTTAATCTGATCCCGTTCGACAATGTGTGCTGGACGGTGCTCGGTATTAACTGCGCGGCGGGAGCTCTGCTCGGCGCGGTCGGTACCGTTATCAGTATGGGAAAATATTTGAAAGTATGAGGCTTATAGTCAGGCTTGTATCGACGGCTGTCATTATTGCTGTGATAATATAAAGTTCGTCGGTAATGGATAAATAAGGAAATAAAATCAACATAGATTTGTAGCATGAAAATCCAAAAATGTCGCATTTTTGCGAAACAAAAAATTGACGGCTTCATCAGGGCAGCGCAACGAAGCGCAAAGCGCGGAGTGAGCGAAGTGTAGGCAAGCCGGCACACTTGTATTGACGAGATTTTGGATTTTCGAATTAAGATAGGAGAAGTCTGTGAATAGGAAAATATCACTCGGTATCGCGATAAGTCTTGTCGCGATAGGATGTGCAATAACGTTCGTGCTGACTTGGACGGTGTCGCTGAGCACCTACAACACGAAGATATCAAGCTCGGAGAAATACGAGGGCGTATATCAGAAGTTACAGGAAATGGACGTTACTGTGCGCAACAATTTCATATACGCGGCAAGCATGAGCGACGATGCTCTGGAGACCGCCGTAATAAACGGCTACGTTTCGGGTATCGGCGATAAATACGCGGCATATTTGCCTGCGCAAACGTATTATGAGCTTCAGCAGACGAGCAGCGGCGTTGTGAACGGCGCGGGCTTTGACGCTGAGGCGGATGGAAGCGGTTATCTAAGGATAACGAACGTTTACAAGGGCGGTTCGGCGGAGTCGAACGGTGTTATCGCAGGCGACGTTATCACGGAGATCGACGGCAGAAGTCTGTTGTCTATGGAGGAAGGCGTGGCTCTCGAGAGAATTGCGGGCGAGATCGGCACAAAGCTCACGTTGAGATTGGTTCGCAGCGGTGAGGAGCTTACGGTAAATCTTATCCGTCAGCAGATAGATATTTCGTCGGTATCGGACGAGATGCTGAGCGATAATATAGGGTATATTCGCATCACGTCGTTCAATGCAAAGACCTCGGAGCAGTTCTCGAATTCGCTGAATTCGCTTATCGCGGACGGCGCAAAGGCGCTGATAATTGATCTGAGACAGAACGGCGGCGGTATAATCTCGGCGCTGAAGCCTATGTTGAACAGAATATTGCCCGCGGCGGTCATCGCGACGGCGGAATATGCGGGCGGCGTAAAGAAAACGCTTATCGAGACGGATTCTGAGGAGTTTATCGATCTGCCTATCGCGGTGCTTGTGGACGGCGGTACCGCTTCGGCGGCGGAGCTGTTCGCGGTGGCGCTCAGAGACGTGCATAACGCGCGGCTTATAGGTACGCAGACATACGGAAAAGCCGTGATACAGACCCAGTATGAATTTCCCGACGGAAGCGCGTTAAGTCTTACTACGGCGGCGATAATCCCGTCTAAATCCGCGCCTTATGACGGCGTGGGACTGAAGCCCGATTACCTCACGGAGCTGCCCTCCGGTGCGTCCATCGAGTATTTGCCGCATGAAACGGACAGTCAATTGCAGAAGGCTATCGAGATACTCTCTCCGCAGGCTAATCCGCAGCAGTAAATATCGGGCGATTGGGTGTAAGTTCAACAAATTACAGTCGCAACAGCGGCGCTCTGAATTAAGGGTCGCCCAATGATAAACGCAGCAAAGTGGAGGAATTACCTTTTGGCTGGGGCAGACTTGTATTGTATAGTGAGAAAAGAACAAAAGGCAGCATTTGCCTCCCGACCGGAGAATTTGCCCGGTGCGAGGCTTGCTTTCAAATAAGGAGGATAATATGAATAAACCTATTACCGTATTGACCCGTAAGGGTGAGCAGAAGCTTAAAGAGGAACTGAACGAGCTGAAATCCGTTCGCCGCCGCGATATCGCGGAGAAGATCAAGGTAGCGCTGTCGTTCGGCGACTTGTCCGAGAACAGCGAGTACGACGAGGCGAAGAACGAACAGGGTATGATAGAGTCGAGGATCGCGGAGATTGAGCAGACATTGGCTCACGCGCAGGTCATCGATGATGAGGACGTTTCCACGGAAAAGGTGGGTATTGGTACTACCGTAAAGATACTCGACATGGAAATGAACGAGGAAATGGAGTTTAAAATGGTCGGCACTAAGGAAGCCGATATAAGCAGCGGAAAGATGTCCGACGAGTCGCCGATCGGAGCGGCTATTATGGGGCACGCGGTCGGAGAGCAGGTCGAGGTTGAGACACCATCGGGAGTTATCGGCTTCAAGATATTGGAAATAAGAAAAGACGACGAATAATGAGGAGTAGATAAAATGGCAGAGAATGAAGAAGTAGTTGAAATGACTCAAGAGGAGCTTGACGAGCAGCACAGAGTGCGGCTTGAAAAGCTCAGGGGCTTGAAGGACGCGGGCAAGGATCCGTATACTATCACGAAATTCCCCGTGGATATATACAACAGCGAGATACGCGAACGCTTTGAGGAGCTGGAAAACAAGGACGTTGTTATCGCGGGACGTATGATGTCGCGCAGAATAATGGGCAAGGCGAGCTTTTTCGACGTTCGCGACAGCTCCGACAGAATGCAGGTATATGTGCGTATAGACGGCGTGGGCGAGGATAAGTTCGCGGAGTTCAAGAAGTGGGACTTGGGTGATATTATCGGCGTAAAGGGTTACGTTTTCAAGACCAAAACGGGCGAGATATCCGTTCACGCAACTGAGATAACGCTGCTGTCGAAGTCGCTGCTGCCGCTGCCCGAAAAGTGGCATGGTCTCAAGGATAAGGAGGAGCGTTATAGAAAGCGCTATCTTGACCTTATCGCGAACCCCGACGTAAAGGACGTTTTTGTAAAGCGTTCCAGAATTTTGTCGGAGATACGCAAGTTCCTCGACGGTCACGGTTATGTCGAGGTCGATACTCCCGTGCTGCTTCCGTTGGAGATAGGCGCGGCCGCGAGACCGTTCAAGACCCATCACAACGCGCTGGATATTGATATGTATCTGCGTATCGAGACGGAGCTGTACTTAAAGCGGCTGATAGTCGGCGGATTTGACAAGGTATATGAGGTGGGACGTATATTCCGTAACGAGGGTATGGATTCCACACACAATCCCGAGTTTACTACGATAGAGATGTATCAGGCGTACATCAACTATTTCGATATGATGGATCTTATCGAGGATCTGTACAGAACGGTTACGCTCAATGTCTGCGGCAACGATACCGTAACGTATCAGGGTAAGGAGATCGCGGTAGGAAAGCCTTGGGAGCGCCTTACCATGATTGAGGCGGTCAGGAAATACGCGGATGTTGATTATAACGACTGGGCGACCGACGAGGACGCGCGTGCGTGTGCTAAGTCGAAGGGCATTGAGGATGAGATCAACGCGAACTCTACAAAGGGCGACGTGCTTATAGCGTTCTTTGAGGCGTTCGTTGAGGACAAGCTTATTCAGCCTACGGTTATTTACGATTATCCTGTCGAGAATTCTCCGCTTGCTAAGAGAAAGCCGGAGTTCCCCGCGTTTACGGAGCGCTTCGAGTATTTCATAAACGGTATGGAATTCGGCAACGCGTTTTCGGAGCTTAACGACCCGCTTGATCAGAAGGAGCGTTTCGTAAAACAGGTGGCGGCAAAGCGCGCTCAAGGCGGCAATGACGCGCAGGTAGATGAGGATTTCATCACCGCATTGGAATATGGACTTCCCCCTACGGGAGGACTGGGTTTTGGATTCGACAGACTGGTTATGCTGCTGACCGATTCGGCAAGCATTCGCGACGTTCTGCTGTTCCCGACGATGCGGCCGCAGGTATAAATGGGTTAAGAGAAAAAAGATTGGTTTGGTAGTCGGTTATGCGTATGTAACGCCCGCTTAGAACCTGTCCGCATAGTCCGAAAAACAAACGTTGAGCGGCTGTGCGGATAGGTTATTGGGTGTTTGCTTCGCGTGACCGGCTGCCGTTTCTTAACGAGGTGTAGAATATGTCCAAAAAGGAAGATGAAAGGCAGCGTAAGGCTCACGAAGAGTATATAGAGCTTTTAAAGATAAAGCAGGGGCTTATCGAAGAGAGCGAGCTTATCCCCGAAACGGGATACGATAAAATGCCCGAGATGAACGCGTGGGAGAAGTTTAAAAATTACGTGTATCACAACAAGGTTTTTATACTGCTTTGGGTTTTTTTTGGTGCGCTGATGATATTTCTTACGCTTCAGCTTGTCACGCGCAAGGTCAACGATCTGTATGTGCTCGTGATCTCCACCTCCGCGGAGTCGGAGCTTGGATGGAGATACGGCGATCTGGAGGAGGCGCTGACAAAATACTGTCCTGATTTCGACGGCAACGGATATGTCAAGGTCGGCGTAAACTATATCGACCTGTCGTTTGTCAGCGGAGTGTCGGATTACAACAGCGCACAGTCAATGAAATTTTCCGCGGAAGTGTACACGGGAGACAGCCAGATGTATATCGCGGACGAGGGTTTCTGGAAACAAATGTATGAAGCGGAGGGTCTGGAGGAGGAGCTTTTCGTGGACTTTTCAGAGTATTTCTCCGAGGAGGATCTGTTTAACGGCGTCGGACTGCACATAAATGCTACCAATCTGCATAAGGACGCGCGATGGGACACCTGCTCGGACAAGATAAATTTCTATTTGCGGTGCGAATACCCCTCTGCTACAGGCAATCAAAAGGACGCAGATGAGCAGCGTGAGCGTGCTCAAATAGTATTGCGGAATATTATTGAGGGCAACGTTGTCAATCCCCCGACAGAGGAGTAAAGGGCTTTTTCTCGCCGCAGCTCACGGGCGAATGAGCCGATTTCCCCTGCCCCGCGCGGATGTCGCAGGGGATATGCTCTGAAAGTTGACGTCTCACAGGTACCTCTTAAGGCTCTCGCAGAAGTCCTGCTCGCGGTCGAGGAGTCGCTCCGCACTCTCGCGTATGCGGCTTTCCGCGGCATGGGAGCGGTTAACGGCATGCTGCATATCTATTATTCCCATGGTAGTACCCTGCAGCATTATTCGTGCGAGATTTGCGCTGCTTTGATTTTTCGCTGTTTTCATGGCGATACCCATTTTCGCCATCGTTTTCACATAGGGAGAAGCTTCATGAGCTGCTTCGCCGCGCCGCGCAAGTTCCTGACGCGCCTGTCCCGCAACGCTTTTGTAGCGCGATACCTGTGCGGATATCTCCTGACGCAGGGCGTTGTTTTTGCAGTGCTTGAGAACGTCGGAGCCTGCTTCGTACGCCATCTGAGCGTTACGGTATACGCTGTTCAAAATCTCCGCGCTCTGCTTGTTTTTGAAGTTTGCCATACAAAATCCTCGCTTTCGTTTTTAAGGTAATACCGCACAAAGATCGTGCGGCAGATACATCGGCAAATTTTTCGGCAGAATGCCAAAGACCACGCAGTGATACGGACGTATTTCAAGAGGTTTTGGCAAAATTGACGGGAAAATTTGCATGCGGACACCGTTCAAAGCACGATGTGCGTCTTTGTGCGGGTCGCCAAAAATATTGTGAGCAATTTCCGCGGAAATATTACTCCAAAAAATCCAAGAGGTGAGAGCTATGAAGAGAGAACGCTTCGGAATTTTAACGCTTAAAGGCATTGGTTTTGTCATTCTGGGCAATGTTCTATGCCTGATAATGACTATGGCGATTTTCGTTTTCGGAAGCAATATGCTTGTAAAGGTGCTGGCGATCGCGTTTTCGGCAGTCATTTTCTTTTCGCTGGTCTTTACGGCGGCGTGGAAAAACGGCGTTAAGGAGCGAAATCTGGTAAAACTCGGGCGTGTTGATAATTTGATAAAATACCGTTGGATAGCGATTGGGCTTATAATGTTTGCGTTTGCGGTGCTGCCGACAGTATATCTGCTGATAAATAAGCTGTTTTTCCCCGAGCAGGACAATCTGCTGATTTATCAGTTTATTTCGGGCAGCGCGTACCCGCTGGTGCTGACGTTCACCCCGCAGGCGGATGCGCTGGTTTCGCAGATAAGCCGCGTTGAAGGTATGGATGTGATGTTCCCGGTGTTGATGATAGTCTATTACGCGCTTATTCCCGTTGTCACTCAACTGGGGTATTGGGTCGGGTTTAATGATAAGCTGAATTCGGATAAGATAATGTATAAGTAAAATTTATCCAAAATCTGAGGATCTTTTTTGTCATCTTTGGATATTGACGCATTTTTTTTCCCTGTGATATAATACAAATAGTATATTAAAATAGAAGGTGAGGTTTTAAAATGAAAAATTCCAAGAAAGTAATTATATGTGCTGCTGTCGTTGCTCTCGGCATTGGCGCTACTGCCGCGGCAGCGGCGCAGGCAACGGGCGCGGACGAGCCTATGGCGTCCGATAACGCAAGCGAAATGAATTCCTCGGAGAGCAGCGTTACGAAAATTTCCGAGCCCGAAAAGCCGATTGAAGAACCCGAAATTCTGATTGAAGAGTCTATACCGGAAGATGAGAACATCTCCAAAGCCGAAGAGAAAAAAATCATAACTCCCGAGGAGTGGGCAAGCAGATCGCATATGCCGCCGTTGGCGAATGTGCCGGATGATTTCGATTATAGCGGTTATCGCGAGAAGATCCCTACGGAGCTCGGCAGCGAGGTTTATGCCGTAGACGACGGGGTGGTCTGCTATGCGGACAATAACCACTATAACGGCGGGTTCGGCGGAGTGATCGCCATAAAGCACGCGGACAATGCTTATACGCTGTACGGTCACCTTGAGACGGGCGCGGACTATGAGGTCGGCGTTGGCGACCCTGTTAAGGCGGGGCAGCTTATCGCATATTCCGATATATCGGGGCACACCACTATTCCGGCGCTGTTGTATCGTTTTCAAGACACCGAGCCTGTTTTTTATCATCCCGGGGATGATATAGACTATGATAATCTGCCGGTTGTCGAGCCGGTGGAATATGATTACGTAATACCCGTTGAGGGTGGATTTATTTGCGGGAGGTACGATTAAATGAAAAAGATTATAGCTGTGGTTTTAACTTGTGTTTTGGTCATTACATCAATTCCTTGTGCTGCTTTTGCGGAGGATATAGGTAATAATGGTATTTTTGGAGTTATCACCAATGCCAAAGGAGAAGTCGTTGAGGTAATTCCCATGCCGAGAGCAGTATATTTGGATAAAACATTTACGCTTTCCCCCGGAGATACGCTTACGACCTATCAATATGAACCAAACTCGTATTTCTTTGCAGGGTTTAGTTTCTGTAATCGAAACAATGAGTGGACCACAAGGAATGGCACCGTTCTTATTGAATTATTTGGGTCAAGCACAATTGGCGGCGATGGGAAAACTTTGTTGAAAAAATACACGTTTTCCACTAATTTGGAAGATAATTGGAACAATCCGTATTTCGGTGACGCTGAAGGATATGCAGTGGCTCTTGATGCAATTCCAACACGGACAATGCGCTATTTTAACGCTGTATATACAAATAAATCTTCTTTCACAATAAATCTAAATGTTTTTGTTGGAATGGATTGATTTTTTATTAGAATATTATAAAAGGGCATATTGTGTATGTGCCCTTTTATAATATAGAAAGGAAAACAATGGACTTTCACAGGTGCGAATGGGCGGGCTCTGACCTAGTCTATGTCGCTTATCACGACACCGAATGGGGTCGCCCCGAGCATGACGACCGCAAGCTGTTCGAGATGCTTATCCTCGAGGGTATGCAGGCGGGCTTGTCGTGGATAACGATACTCAAAAAGCGCGAAAACTTCCGCCGTGCGTTCGACAACTTTGACCCGAAAAAGGTCGCGAAGTACGGCGATAAGAAGATCGCCGAGCTGCTCGCGGACGAGGGCATTATCCGCAACAAACTCAAAGTAAACGCCGCCGTTACAAATGCGAAAGCTTTTCTCGAAATTCAGCGCGAATTCGGCAGCTTCGACAAGTTCATCTGGAGCTACGTCGACAATACTCCGATAGTCAACCGCCCGAAAACCCTATCCGATATTCCCGTGAGCACTCCGCTGTCCGACAGGATAAGCAAGGATTTGAAAAAGCGCGGTTTTAAGTTTGTCGGCACGACGATAGTCTACTCGTTTATGCAGGCGGTGGGAATGATGGACGATCATGTCGTTTCGTGCTTTTGTCACTCGGATAACAGAAAAACGAATTAGAGTTTTTGGCTTACTTTTTTAATTAAAAAAACGTTTTGTTCTCTCCAAATGGAGTTTTGCTCCAAAAGTGTTGACAGTTTATAGGTTTTATGGTATAATATTAACGGTAGACATTGTATTATTTTACCGATTGATTTTTCCGAAAAGGCAATAATCATCACCCGTAAAGTGTATGGCAATGCCAAAATCCTCAGGGGGTTGGAGACGTTTAATTGACGGAGAAATAGGGAGGTTTTATTATGGTTATAAAGAAAGATTACTGCACTGTTTTTGTCACTCGCTGCTATGTTGTGGCTGACAACATCGGCTTACGCCGATGACGTGACGGAATTAAGCAGAGAGACCGTTCGTATTGGAAATCATGACTGTTGGGTTGAAAACGGAAAGTATTACACAATTTACGATAATGAAAAGTATCTTGTAATCAATCTCGATGAGTTGAATTTTGAAACGCAAAATAATGTTGATGTGCAAGAAACAATGGCTTATTCGCAGGGAAAATCAGCCATTTCGAGGAGATTGATGTCAGCGATGGCGGCGTTTTCAACGGCACTATTGATATAACAAATGGAGACTGCAACACCCCAATATATAAAATTGATCCGGATAAAAAAATCAGAAGAATCTCATTTACCATGCATACCAATTTTATCTTTACAAATAAATATAAGATTGTAATCTACATGCATGATCAATACGCTAATCCTAATGAGTGGCGGCATTCTGAAGAAATATTAGTTTCTTTTAGTTTACTTACACAAGATAAGGTGATTTTTGATGGCTCCGCGACCCTTTTAGAAAAATTATACATTACTTTTCTGAAAGAAGGAAGCAGTGGTGAACCTGTAATGAACTATTCTATGCACACAGTAATTTGGAACGTGGAGGGATGAAGATATGACAAAATTTAAAAAAATTTTTTCTATCGTTCTTTTATGCGTTTTATCTTTGGTTACAATAGCTAATACGGTTCTGCTTGTTGTTATGGTTAACACCATAAGAGATATGCAGGCTAACCCATATAGTTATTTTCCGTTTATGCAGCCGACAGGACAATACATTAAAATAGATGACGTTGGTTTTATCGGATATGATTATAACAGTGTTATGCCTTCCGCCGAATCAATAAAAAACGGCGGATATAAGATCTACTCCGATGTCGAGGTAAGAGAAATTCTCGACCAAGCGAAAAGCGATGCAAACTGATCTGCCGTTTAAATAGCCATAAATTTGCACAAAAAGCCGTGACAAACCACGGCTTTTTTTGTTGATTTGTCACTTGATTTTTTTCTCAAATGGTGTATAATATAATTATGAGTTAGCACTCTATGGGGCAGAGTGCTAAAAACAGAGAGGAGAAAAATTATGAGTGAAACAAAAGAATTCAAAGCCGAATCCAAGCGCCTGCTTGAAATGATGATCAACTCGATCTACACGCATAAGGAGATATTTCTGCGCGAGCTGATCTCCAACGCCTCGGACGCGATGGACAAGCTTTACTTTAAGTCGATGCAGGACAGCTCCGCTGAGGCGGTAACGCGCTCGGATATGGCAATAACGCTTGAATTGGACAAGGACGCGCGCAAGCTCACGATCTCCGATAACGGAATCGGAATGACCGCCGAGGAGCTTGAAAACAACCTCGGCACTATCGCGCAAAGCGGCTCGTTCGCGTTTAAAAAGGATAACGAAAAGGCGGAGGACGTTGATATTATCGGTCAGTTTGGCGTAGGTTTTTACTCCGCGTTTATGGTAGCCAAGCGCGTGACCGTTATCTCCAAGGCGTTCGGTGCGGACATGGCATTTATGTGGCAGAGCGAGGGTGTTGACGGCTATACCGTCTCCGAGGCGGAAAAGGACGATCACGGCACGGTCATCACTCTTGAAATAAAGGACAACACCGAGAATGAGAATTACGACGAATTCCTCGCCCCGTATAAAGTAAAGGAGCTTGTAAAGAAGTATTCCGACTATATCCGCTACCCCATTAAGATGGACGTTGAGCACGAAAAGCTCCGCGAGGGAACGGGTACGGACGGCAAGGAGCCGGAGTACGACAAAGAGCTCGTCACCGAAACGCTCAACTCTCAGATACCGATCTGGAAAAAGGCGAAGTCCGAGCTTAAGGACGAGGACTACAATCAGTTCTATAAGGACAAGTTCTATGACTACACCGACCCGCTGTTGCATATCCACTCCAAGACCGAGGGCACGGCTACTTATTCCGCGCTTCTGTATATCCCCGAAAAAGCACCCTACGACTACTATTCCAAGAATTTTGAAAAGGGCTTGCAGTTGTATTCGAGCGGCGTAATGATAATGGAGAAGTGCGCAGACCTGCTGCCCGATTATTTCAGTTTTGTGCGCGGTCTTGTGGACAGTGAGGACTTGTCGCTGAACATCTCGCGTGAAATGCTCCAGCATGACCGCCAGCTCAAAATAATTGCGAAAAGTATTGAAAAGTCGATAAAGAACGAGCTGAAAAAGTTACAGAAGAACGATCGCGAGAAATATGAGAAGTTCTTTGAAACATTCGGCACTCAGATAAAGTACGGTATCTACGAACGCTACGGAATGAACAAAGCCGATCTGCAGGATCTGCTTATGTTCAAAACCTCCAACGGCGGCGTGACTACCCTTGAGGAGTATGTTTCACGTATGAAGGAGGAGCAGAAGTATATCTATTTCGCGAGCGGTTCGAGCGTTTCCCGTATCGAGAGCCTGCCGCAGACCGAGCTTGTCCGCGACAAGGGCTTTGAGATACTTTATCTCACTGATCATGTTGACGAATTCTGCTTACAGATGATGCACGACCTCGACGGCAAAGAGTACAAGTCCGTTTCCGCGGACGATCTCGGACTTGAGACCGAGGAGGAAAAGGAGGAGATCAAAAAGGAGCAGGAGGACAACAAGGACTTGTTCGATTTCCTTACCGAGAAGCTCAGCGGCAAGGTAAAGGCGGTAAAGCTTTCGCAGCGTTTGAAAAATCACCCCGTCTGCATTACCAGCGAGGGTGCGCTTTCCGTCGAAATGGAGAAGGTTCTTTCCGCAATGCCGAACGGCGAGGGCGCGAAAGCCGAGAAGATACTCGAGATCAATCCCAACCACGCGATTTTCTGTAAGCTGAAATCTCTCTATGAGACCGACAAGGAGACCGCGGGAGAATACGCAGATATTCTCTATTCGCAGGCTTTGCTTATCGAGGGTATGCCTATTGAAAATCCCGTCGAATTTTCCAATAAGATTTGTGAGATCATGGCGAAATAATTTCAATAATAACGGCCGCTGTTCGTTTTAAACAGCGGCTGTTTTTTATTTAATTCAACTTGCCGTCCGCGGGGGTGATCTTCCATATTTCACTCGCGTAGTCCGCAATAGTGCGGTCAGAGCTGAACTTGCCTGCGCTCGTCATATTCAGCCAGCACTTTTTGATAAACTCGTCGTGATTGAAGCAGAAATCGCTGTTGGCTTTGAGCTTTGCCTGAACGTAATTTTCAAGGTCGCCGAGCAGGTAATAATGGTCGGGGCGATGCCATGACGCGCCGTCCAGCAGCGAGTAGTACAGTTCTCTGAACGAGCCGTTGCCGCCGTCGGAGAACGTGCCGTCGATAAGCGTATTCAGCACTCTGGCAATGCGTGTGTTTTCAGAGTAGAGCTTTCTCGGATCGTAGGACGGCATTCTCTGCGCGAGGTCCTCAACGCGCGCGCCGAAGATGTAGTTGTTCTCCTCGCCCGCCTCCTCGCATATTTCGACATTAGCGCCGTCATAGGTGCCGAGCGTCATCGTGCCATTGAGCATAAACTTCATATTGCCTGTGCCCGAAGCCTCCGTGCCCGCTGTGGATATCTGTTCGGAAATATCCGCCGCAACGACTAGCTTTTCCGCGTAGGATACGTTGTAATTCTGAACGTAAACAACCTTGATAGCGCCGTTTATCGTTTCGTCGTTATTGACAAGCTTCGCTATTTCGTTGATATACTTGATTATCGCCTTTGCGCGGACGTATCCGGGTGCCGCCTTTGCTCCGAAGATAAACGTGGTCGGCGCGAAATTCGCTATGCTGCCGTCCTTTATGCCATAATAAATATACAATATGCTGAACGCGTTGAGCAGCTGACGCTTATACTCGTGCAGGCGCTTTGCCTGAATATCAAACATGGAATTCGGGTCGATCTCCACGCCCTCGTACTCTTTGATATATTTTGCCAGAGCGGTTTTGTTGAGGTACTTGATATCGTTGAACTTCGCGAGTATTTCCTTGTCGTCCGCGTATTTGCGCAGCTCGCGGAGTCTGGGAAGATCGGTTATCCATTCCTCGCCGCCGAGCAGCTTCGTTATCAGATCGGAAAGCTTGGGATTGCACAGAGCTATCCAGCGGCGCGGCGTAATGCCGTTCGTCTTGTTCTGAAAACGCTCGGGGAACAGCTCGTACCATTCGGGCAGAGCGTCCTTTTTGAGTATCTCTGTGTGTATCTTTGCGACACCGTTGATGTACTGCGAGCAGTACATCGCCATTTTCGCCATGTGAACGACTCCGCCGGAAACGGGCTGCATGGTCTCGATCTTGTCACGCGGAATGCCGCGGCGATACATATCCGAAATGAACTCGTCGTTGATGCGCAGTATTATTGCGTAGACCTCGGGCAGCAGCTCCTCGACTATGCCGCAGTCCCACTTCTCGAGTGCCTCAGCCATAATGGTGTGGTTGGTGTAATTGAAGGTCTTTTCGGCGATCTCGAGCGCCTTTGCGAACGGAACGTTCCGCTCGGCAACAAGTATGCGGATAAGCTCGGGAATGGAGATGACGGGGTGGGTATCATTCAATTGAACGGTATTGTAATCCGCGAACGAGTAAATGTCGCGTCCGGCCGCGAGGTGTTTTCTCACCAAGTCAGCCATAGACGCGGCGCTGAAGAAGTACTCCTGTTTCAAACGCAGTATCTTTCCGGGACGTGCGTCGTCGTTGGGGTAGAGCGTACCGGAGATGTTCTCAGCTTCTATCTGTCCCTTAGCCGCCACAAAATAATCCTGGCGGTTAAACGCATCAAAGTCGAACGCGTTTATCGGTTCCGCCTGCCACAGGCGCAGGGTGCCGGAAAAGTCGTTCTTGTAGCCGAATATCGGCATATCGTAAGGCACTGCCTTGACATTGCCCGATGAGTAGTGAATTATCACCGTGTCGTCGTCGACTCGTCTGCTCCACGGGTCGCCGAATTTAGTCCAGTCGTCCGCGTACTCACGCTGAAAACCGTCCTCGATAGTCTGCTTGAAAAGCCCGTATTTGTAGCGAATGCCGTAGCCGTTGAGCGGGAGCTTCATAGTCGCCGCGCTGTCAAGAAAACACGCCGCAAGTCTGCCCAGACCGCCGTTTCCGAGAGCCGCATCCTCGATCTCCTCAAGGTCGCTGAGACTGCCGCCCGCGCTGTTCAGCAGCTCCTCGGCATAGTCATGCAGACCGAGACATAAGATGTTGTTGTACACCGCGCGTCCCACAAGGAACTCCATCGACAGATAAGACGCGCTCCTGCCGCGTGGTGCGGAGCAGCTCATCATCGGCACGGCCTGTTTCATTACCGCGCGTGAAAGCGCATCGTGAAGCTGTGCGTGCGTGCGCTGTTTTCCCTGTATGTGGGAATCGCGCAGAATGTCCTCGAAATCGTTCTTTAATAATGTTTTATCAATCATAATTTTCTCCTTATTTGAATTTGAAAATCTTGTTGCGTTTGGTCGTTATGTTGCTTAATACTCCTTACGATTTTGCCGCCATAGCGTTGATTTTGGATTTCCGCAGCAAAGTTGACTGTTATATGGGTGCTGAGACTTATTGAAAATTGTTTCTAAACATTGTTATTATACCACAATATCCCGACAAAATCAATAGGCTTTTTTCGGGCGGATAAACCTCATTTGTGCACAAATGAGACAACCAAGCCGTTTGCAGTGGATTACTTGTAAAGTTTTCAACCGAAGTTGAAAGTTATTTGTCTAAATTGCACATAAGTTTAAGTTGAAATTCTACATTATTTTTGAAGCGATTATTTAAAAAATCGTTTACAGGCGCTTGAAAAAAATAAGAATTTATGGTATAATTCAATTACAAGTAGGCGGCTATGGGTAAATTGCGCCCAAAATTCGGAGTATTTTTACCGCCTGCATATTTCAACAAAGTTGTTGGGGAACGGAGGTTTTCAGGTGAACAAATACTCTTATGTTGCCACCGATGTCAACGGCCGTACCGTCAGAGGGCAGGAGTTAGCGGAGGACTATAAGGATCTTCAGGCAAGGCTGAGGGAACGAAAGCTCTACGTTACAAGCTACCGCGATCTCGGCGGGGGCGTCGCTGACGTCAAGTACAAATTCAAGACCAAGGAGGTCTCTTTTATCAGCCGCCAGCTGGCGTCTATGACTTCTGCGGGTCTGTCACTGGTAAGAGCGTTGCACATCCTCCAGGATCAGCAGGAGAATAAAAAAGCAAAGGCTGTTCTGCTGGATATCTACGAGGAGGTTCAAAAGGGTAAATCCTTCTCCGACGTACTTATTTCAAAACCGGGCGTTTTTCCGGATATGTTCGTGAGTATGGTGGCGGCGGGCGAAGCGTCGGGTACCCTCGATCAGATGCTCAACAGATTGTCCGACCACTACGCTAACGCGAATAAGACCGCGAACAAGGCTAAGTCCGCGATGGTTTATCCTATTGTTCTGGGCGTTCTGCTTCTTGTTGTTCTGGTGTTTATGTTCGTGGCGATCCTTCCGACTTTCAAGGATATGATGAATCCGGAGGACATCACTCCCATTTCGGCGGCGCTGATTGCGTTCTCTGATTCGCTTATCGGTTATTGGTATATTTACTTGATCGTTATAGCGGTGATTGTGTTTGCGTTCATGCTTATGCGCAGAACCCCCTCGACGCGTTTGAAAATGGATGAGCTTTTGCTTAAGATACCGAAGGTTGGAAAGCTTATCTCGACAATGTATACCGGCCGTTTCGCAAGAAGTATGGCAAACTTGTACGGCGCGGGTCTGCAAATGGTAGAATGTATCGAAAAATCCGTCGACACTATCGGAAACACATATGTTGACAAACGCTTCAAGGATGTTGTCAACGATATCAAGCTCGGTGAGAGTATGTCGAAGGCTATCGAGAAAACAGGAATATTTGAGGGTATGTTCACCTCAATTATATATGTCGGCGAGGAGTCCGGTACGCTGGATACGATCCTCAATAAGTCCGCGGACTATTACGAGGAAGAAGCCGATGCGGCGATCACAAAGCTGGTAAGTCTGATGGAGCCGTTGATGATCATCATCATGGGTATCGCGATCGGATTCTTCCTCGCGGGCGTATTCCCGATGCTCTACGGCGGAATGACAAACGTTTCGTAATCCACGGTCAGCCGAAAGAAAATCCCAAAATAAAAATTATGAGGTGAAGATATGCTTTCAATAGATATTACCGACAGACAAATTAAGCTTGTCAGAGGCGTACACAGCGGTAACAAGATCAGAGTGCAGGACGCGGATATGCGCGAGCTCTCGCTTGGAATGATCTCAAACGGTTATGTTACCGACGTCCCCATGGTCGCGGCGGAGCTGAACGATATCATCAAGACCAAGGATATCAAGGAGAAGGAAGCGATAGTTTCCATTACTTCGAGTTCCATTGTATATAAGGAAATGGTTGTTGCGAAGCCGAAGAATATGAAAAATCCGGCTATCATCGAGGCGATGATTCAGTCGAATATGAACATATCAAACGACTTTAACATATCCTTTACTATAGCGGGCGAGACCGAGGATGAGGAAAAGAACAAGATGCTCAAGGTCATTGCGGCTGCCTGCCCGCAGAGACTGGTTGACGGCTATGTGAGATTGTTTTCGCATATAGGCTTGCAGCTTAAGGGCGTTAACATTTCCAACAACTCCGTAACGCGTCTTATCATAAACACTCCGAAGATGACGGACAGAATGCCGATACTGCTTATCCAGATCGACAAGAATTTCCTCAATATGAACCTGTATGAGGAAAATCAGCTTGCGTTCTCCCGTTTCTTCAACATTGATCCGAACGATTACGAGAACGCTCCAGACTACGTTACCCGCGCGGTTTACGACAACCTGTTCAGAATGATCCAGTTTGTCAGATCACGCAAGGGTGCAAAGCCGCTTCAGGAGATACTGTTCTACGGCGAGATCGACAGCTTTATCGAGATAACGAACGCGATATCCTCGTTCAATGTTCCCACGAATATGCTTTCGATGCCCACGTCCATTACATCGTCCGTACAGTTCGACTTCTCGAAGTATGCGAACGCCATTGGCGCTCTTTATCGCCGTAACAAGGAGCTTGAGCATATCAACTTGCTGGAGGCTACCTCCGCTAAGGAGTCCAAGGGCTCGAATACGTTTCTGCTCGGACTTCTGGGCGCTATGGTCGCTTCGGCGGCGGTTGTCGGCGGCGTGGTTGCAGCCTGCGAGTTTTACAACAATAATCTGACAGGTCAGATTAACAGCCTTCAGGCGAAGATCGACGCTCCGCAGATGCAGAACGATCTTAAGATAGTGGACGACAGAGATGCGATGCTCGCGGGCTTCAACAGCTATAACGATACCGTTAAAAAGACCGGTCTGCTGTTTGATTACAAGCCCAAGGCTCAGAGCCTTGTTTTCGAGAAGGTCAGCGAGCCGCTTACCTCCGCGGATGACAAGCTTCTGACGGAGAACGAGGAGCTTGAAATAGAAGAGGTTTCCGTTGGCGGGTATACCGTTACCGTTAAGTTTAAAGGACTTTCTCAGGGCGATCCTTCCTCTGTTCCGTCGAGATATGCGGAGTATCTTACAAATAAGGTGCTGAATAAATACGGAGATCCTTATTTTGTAAATATCATATATACTGGATTTACAAAGGAAAACGTTACCGATTGGGGTACATACGCTATAATTTCCGCTGACGGCAGCAAAACGTATGATACCGTATTCTCGTTTGAGATGACGATGCAGCTGCAGATGGGCAGTGACGAGGAACATACCGATATCAATGAGCTAAAAACAGAGGAAGTAGTACCCGGGCAGCAGGAGGTGACCGAATAATGAAACTAAGCAAACAAGAGCGCATCGGCGCATTGATTATTATAGTAATTTTAATTCTGGCGCTCGGCGGTTGGCTGCTTGTCAAGCCTAGGATCGAGACCATAAACGCGACGCGCGCATCGCTTGCAAGCAAGCAGCAGGAATATGACGCAGACGTTGCAAAGCAGTCGAGAAAGGCTCCTCTCAGACAGGAGATCGAAAAAGCATATGAGGAAGGCGAGCACTTGGCGGATATGTTCTTCCCCGAGCTTAGCGCATATGAGGCTGATATGGCGTTCAGAGCGTTTCTCAGCCAGTGCACCGCTAAGGTGGTTGTAGAGGATCTTCAGGTAAGCGAACCTACGACCGCAACGCTTGGAACATATTTCTACATAAGACCCGAGGTTGAGTATGATCTGAAAACGTACGCAACACAAGGTGCGGATGTCGACGAGGACTACGAGGCAGTTCTGCTGCGTCAGACAAAACTTGCAACAGCGCTTGGCGACGCGCAGACTATCGGCGCAAGCGAGGTAAGCTTCACCGTAAGTGCTATTGATCAGGATGAGTTGGTAAAATTTGCCGATGAAGTAAACTCCTATATGTTGGAGGAAAACGGTGCCTATACCAGAAAGGCGGTAGGCATCAACGGTCTTACTCTTGTATATCCGCTTGTAACAAACAAGTATGAAAAGCTTATTGAATCTCTCAACGCCGAGGCGGAGACCGAAGGCAAGCGCGCACTGTCAGCGGCAACCGGTCTTCCGATAGAGGGCGATGAAGATGATAACAACACAACCGGTGCCCCCAATCCCAACGGCACTGCGACAAATCCCACGGGCACAGGCAATGACGAGGAACGGGAAACGGCGGGTATAACCGATTACTTGTACTCTTATTCCGACACATTTACCTTCTACTGCATAGAGCGTATGCAGGACCCTACCCCACAACTTGACGCTCAGGACGGTATTTCAGCGTAAGATTTGCGGCATAGGTGCGGATTTTTATTCGCACCGAATGTTGCAATACGGGAAACTGTGAATACTTGAAAGGAGGACATTTTAATGGCACACTCATTAAGGAAATACCTAAGCAACCGCGGAAGCGCTTTGTTTATGGTAATCAGCACTATGACGGCGCTGATGATCGCGTGTATGGCAATGTACTTTTCGGTGCTATCTTCGCGTACAACGCAGTTTGCGACATTTTTCCGGGAACAGTCCTACCAGTCGGCGCTGTCACTGAATGATATGGTGCTTGCGGGTCTTATGGACGGAACGCTGACATCCGGCGATGCAGATTTGCTTACGACGCTGTCAGGCATGAACGAAGGCGATACGATCACGACGGGGGCAAATGGCTTCTCAAGCTTCGATTCTACTCTTGCCGGAGCGGATATCGCGCAGATGGGCGCGTACTCAATGGACATAACCCGTTTGCCCAACGAAATGGTAAACGGTAAGGATAATATGACATTCGATATCGCGACAACGACGATCAACAATGGCGTTGCAGATACGGTGCATACTTATATTCATATTGAGATGTCGTCGGATGAACCGGAGCTAAGCCAAGAGATCTTTGCTGCTACCGGACTTGTTCCGAATGATACTTATCTTGACGCAGGTAAATATTTGACTGATGTATTTTTTGACAGCGAGTACACTTTTATTAGTTTGTACAATAATGCTTGTGTATTCGCTGGCGATCTGAAAGCGGGCGGCTCGGTAATTATCAATAATTCGTTCAACGCTTTAGACGGGGCTTATGCAGATATTGGCGGCGGCGCTGTGATAACAGGAAGATTTAAGCCTGTAACATGGGTAATCAGAGGCGACTTCAAAATAAATTATAACGGTCCGCTCAAGTTTAAAGCCGGAAGTAAAATTTATGTCGGAGGAGACTTAAATTTCCCCAATGGCGGCGGTTTTGATGTTGATGGCAGCGGTGAAATTGACGTTTATGTTCTTGGTAATCTCACTACACCTTCCACCGGCATCAAAACAACGAATGTAAATCTCTATGTCAATGGAGATATATCAACCGGACAGATAGGCACTCCCAAAAGCGTATATGTAAATGGCGCTTACAAAAGTTCCACACCGGTAAGCCACAGTACGTGGGATGAAACAGATGCCATGTATAAAGTCAATAACGCAACCGGAGACGCGGCATTTCCGAAGTGGGTTATAAATGGAGAGGACGATACTAAGAGCGATTATCTTTCCGGAATCGATGCAACAAAAGGCACATCCAAACAAATAACCATTGCGCTCAATAGTTCCAATGGATATAAAAATGGTGTTGATGCTTTGTCAACCGTATTTACTATAGCTCACCACAATGCTAATTCGGCAAAAAACGGCACAGCAAACGAGGTATGTGTTGCGGCACCCGGTAATTCGTATGCAAGCGCGGCAATCATACGCGAGGTTATAGGTGATTGTTCGGGGCAGGCTGCAGACGGCGAAAACAAATCAATGAATACAATCATTCTTGATACAGGTGAAGATGCAAACAATGTGTTGTACTTACGTGTTAAAGGGTATCTTACCGATGCTGATGGAAACAGCGTGTTTAAATGGTTCCCGGGAAAGGTAAACACCGGTGCAACTGTTCTTGTTAAAGGAAAAGGCTCGGTTGTAATTGATATTCCCGAGGGCGTAGTTTATCAGGATGCCGACAGACAGCAGTTCATGCATTACAGTTGGTTTACTCTGCTTGGCGGTACCGAATACGATATGACAACAATGGTGCAGGATAGCACAGGCTCTTGGGGTACAAAACCTTGTCATGTATATAACAGCGTACCTATTCAGAGAGGAAGCGCGGGTATAGCGGTAAACTTTATCCACTCAACATGCAAGAATGGAGACGGTTGTTCGTATTATACATACACAGCCACAGATTCATCCGGCAACGATGTTGAGTGTACCGAGCACCCTGGTACATACAAAATTGGTGTAAGGTGTACACTTCACGGGAGCACAAGCATTACGGAGTTCTGTCCAGAATGTAATGCAAAGCGGATGGAAATGGTGAATGACCTTCTGAATAACACATATGTTGAGGGAGTATGCTCAAACCGTTTGGATAAGGCGGCGGTAGACGCATATTGCACATCAAAGGGTATCGTTCTCCCGGGCAATATATATCCCAAAACGGATATCTTTCTTGTAAACAGCTCCGAAAGCGCGGAGATACGTTTGTCGGGATCCGCACATGACCCTCTTGATTCGTATGCCAGTATCATTCAAAACGGTTTTTATGGATTTGTTTACGCTCCATACATGACATTTAAGGCAGAGGGAAGTTCCGGCAATGGTGCTAACAGACTGCTCGGCGCGTTGATTGTATCCGACTACGCTATTAATGATCACTATGCGTTTACGACCTGTTACCCAGAAAAAATGCCTTATGAGCTGATGGGTGAGAGCAGCAATGAAAATCTCGCCGGTCTTGCATCAAAGGGTTGGAAGATAGGCTTAGGCAGCTATTAAGGAGGCGTTTTTATGAAAAGATTATTCTCAAATAAAAGCGGCTTTACGCTTGCGGAGATCATAATAGCTATCGCTATCTTTTCTATAATGATGGCTATGATCATGCAGATGCTTCAGCTTTCCATAGCTCAGCGGAATGCTAACATGAAATTCGCAAAAGATCTTGCTCAACAGCAGGATGACCTCGTGGTAAACGGAAAAGACACAAGCTCTCTTCCCGAGGATACGACCTTTGACGGAACAGTCAACTTGTCATTTAAAAAGGATCCGACAGACTCAAGCGAAACACCTTTGGATATCGCAATGGATTATGTTGTCAAGGCTGCTGATCCGGACGCTACAGACATCAACAATGGAATAAACTATTTCGTAGGTGATTTTGATTACAGTGCCGACGGAGTAGGTGGAAGCGGCGGCTCAGGCAACGGCAAAGGCGGTCAGATTTCTCAGTATGACACCAGAATTACAGGAACTAAGGGATTAAAGGATATAAATATATCCGTTGAAAAAAATCCCACACTCCCCGATGATGTAACACTCGGCGCGGGTCAGGTTGCATATGAAATCACTGTTAAAGCAAGTTCTGCAGATATGCAGAATGACGATAAGCGTTATTCACAGATGATGCTCTATTTCTATTCATCTACCGATTTTGAAAGCCAAAAGGTTGAAAAGATTGAAAAGGTAAAGGAAGATGGAAAGGAAGTAGAAAAAGTTGATACCTATTATAAGAAAGTTTACAAGCAAGCTAATTTGATTAATGTGATCCCCGATGACAGCAACGTATATGACGCATCAAAGAGTTCGTCAAATGCTGTACGAATTGGTCTTCCGATAAACGGCGGAGATAACAATAACGGCTTCCGTTCGTCAAATGCGACAAAATTTATTGTAATCTTTAAGGGTGATCCCGGCATAACAGCAGCTTCTTTTGGAGCAAACGGCTCGGGCGGCACATATAATGCAAGTTCTGTGTACAGTATTGAGAAGAATAAAACCACTGGTAAATATGAGTCTGTAAACAAGCCGGGAAAATTCCATGTAAATATTTACGGTTCGTATCCGTATGAAGTAAGCGACAAGCCCATAAAGTAAGGGGGTACAATATGAAAAAAATATTGAGACTCCTGAAACGCAGGAATAACGGCGGTTTTACGCTGGTCGAGGTCATCATTTCCTGTGCGCTGCTCGGTATACTGATACTTGCGGTCATGGGAATGATAACTCCCGTAATGTCAGTCGTTATGAGCAACGAGAAAAACGCGAACGCTCTAATGATAGCGGAGGCGGTTGAGGCGCACATCGACAGGAACATCAAAAACTCTGTTTATTGCGCCGTGTTTACTAATGCGGGAGCCAACAACAGCGCACTCGGAGCGTTGTCAACCGACCTTACCGAAAGTACGGGGCTTTTACAACAGAATGAGGCGTTAAAGGAAATGCTTAGTTTCATCAGCTCCGATAACAACAAGGACATCTACGAAATGAAGATTATCGGTATCAGATGGCTTGAGGATACGAGAATTCACCAGTACAAATATATGGTGACAAACATAACTCCGAAAATCAAGGATGACGGTTCCGGTTTCAATTCATTTACGGAAACGAGGGTTTTTGAGGATTGTTTCTATGATAACCTTTTCCCTGATGTATCGTTTGAGGTAATGGTGTATAACGAGCATGAGGATGGTGATGATACCAAGCCGATAATATCGACAAGGAACGTTGCTCTCAAGACCACGATAGACGTTTATGCCAGTTCCGGAATGGAAGCGCTTGCGGCACAGGGTAATGGTTACGCGGATTTCATCAACATCAGGACAAAAGCGATCAATCCTAGCGGCAATTACAAGCTTTATTCAATAAACGGCGGAAATGACGCTATGGGTAATCCGATAACTGTTTCGACTCAACTGAGAACCGATGACGAACTCGAAGCCGCGTACGGTGTTACCGCACACCCCGAGACCTACATTTTCTACGTAACCAGAAAACTGAAATATGTTGAACCGGCTACGCCGTAAAAACGGCACAAAATAATGCAAACAAAAATCGGGGCGATACGCTCGCCCCGAAATGTTTGTACCGAATTTTAAACTCCCAGCAAGGTCATATACCAGGTCATTATGAATTCTCCTGCAAGCCAAGCGGCAGATATTCCGACCGCAAGAAACGGTCCGAATACCATTCGGCGGGAATACTTGACTTTTTCAACAAGATCTTCCTTTATGAAGATTTTGAATCCGCCCTCGCGTTCTTCCGTGATATTGTCACGCAGCGCCTGACTTAACGCCGCTTTATCGGGCAGACCCTTCCAGACCTTTTCTTCGAGGAACTCCCATTCAATATCGGGATTTCCTTCGCTTATACTTCCGACAATAATATCATCGTGACCGTCAAGCACATATCCAACGTCGCGGTCAAGCTGATTTTGATACCATTCCATCGCAAGCTCCCTGATTTTCTCAGAGACGGCTTTCTCGGTTTTTCTGTCATATGCTTTTTTGATAATGCCGTAGACAGCGCCGAGAACGATGCCGATAAACAGTGCGATGAACGCCTTGTAGCCGAGCAGAAGCGACGCGCCGAGCATCAGTTGCAGATCTCCGCCGCCCATGCCCCCGACGAGAACAAGGATAACGAACAGAACGGCAATGACCCCGAGGGCGATAAGGCGCTCATACCATGGGGTATCGGGGAATACAAAAAACGACGCAATTCCCAATACTGCGGTAACTATACTGCACCAATAGGGAATTTCAAAGTGATCTATATCGATCCCGCTAAGTACGACCAGCACGGCGAACAGAACTATCGAAAAGGCAAGCTCCCATTTGAATCCGAACACCAGATAAGCCAGACAGTAGCTTACCGCGGTTACCGCCTCAACGATCATGTAGCGCGAAGAAATCTTCGCCTTGCAGTAACGACATTTGCCGCGCAAGAACAGCCAGCTGAAGATAGGGAACATATCGTACCACGCAAGTCTGTGACCGCATGAAAAGCAGTGCGACGGCTCGGTGACTATCGACTGCCTGAGCGGAGTGCGCAGAATAACGACGTTCAGAAAGCTGCCGATTATCGAGCCGAATATGAACGCGAAAACCGCGTATACAATATTTACTACAACGGGCATTATTACCCCTCCTTAAAATAGATTAACTCTATTTTACCACAAAATTGCAATTATTGCAAGTAATTTGCAGAATTAGCAATACATTTATTCCGAAATAATTCGGAAAGTTTACCCCGAAAGGAAGAGTTCACACATGGCGGGACCGGTAAAAAACATACGAATCGGCGAGGTACTTCTGGAAAGCGGATTTATCAGTCAAAGTCAGCTTGAAGACGCGCTCAACAAACAGAAGGGCAGCGGAAAGATGCTCGGCGACATCGTGCTCGAAATGGGACTTGTGTCCGAAACACAACTCGCTCAGGCACTGTCGATAAGACTGAAAGTTCCGTTTGTTGATCTTTCTTCGGTTAAGGTCAGCACGGAGGCGGTATCGAAGATACCCGAGGCGATAGCTAAGGAGAAAACGGTTTTCGCGTATGCGATAAACCATAACCGCCTTATGGTCGCGACCAACGACCCTGTAAACTTCTACATTTTCGAGGACCTGAAGGTGACGACGGGAATGGAGGTCGTTCCGCAGATCTCTACGAAGTCTCAGATAGAGGGTGCTATAAATAAGTTCTATTCGTCTCAGGCGCTCGACAGCACGATGAACGAGCTCGAAAATGAGGGCGACAAGGGCGGAGATATGGAGCAGAGCCTTGCGCAGGCTGAGTCCGATGGACGTATCGACAATGCTCCTATTGTAAAGCTTGTCAATATGATGGTTGAGACGGCGTTCAGAATGCAGGTAACGGATATCCATATCGAGCCGTTTAAGGACAGAACGCGTATCCGATTCAGAATAGACGGCGAGCTTGTGGAGCAGGACATGAAGATACCCCCCTCGTTCCACAACTCTATCATAACCCGTATCAAGATATTGGGCGGTATGAACATCGCCGAGAGGCGAATACCGCTTGACGGCCGTTTCGGAACGCGTATCGACGGCGTTAACCTCGATATGCGTGTGTCGACTATCCCGTGCGTATACGGTGAAAAGTGCGTTATACGTCTGTTGTCGACTGCCGATGAGAAAACCCGTAAAATTACTGACCTCGGTATGACAGACTATAACTACGCGATGTTCAAGCAGATAATCCGCTGCCCCAACGGAGTTATGCTCGTTACGGGACCGACAGGTTCGGGAAAATCCACGACCCTTTACGCGACGCTCGGCGAGCTTTCGCAGCCTAACGTAAACATCGTAACGGTTGAGGATCCTGTTGAGAAAAAGATAGACGGCGTAAACCAGTGCCAGATCAATTCAAAGGCGGGTATGACCTTTGCGGCGGCGCTGCGTTCGATCCTCCGTCAGGACCCCGATATCATAATGGTCGGCGAGATCCGTGACGGTGAGACCGCCGATATCGCAATACGCGCGGCGATCACGGGACACTTCGTGCTTTCCACGCTTCATACCAACGACGCGGCTTCCACTATCGTCCGTCTTGTAGACATGGGCGTTGCCCCTTACATGGTTGCGTCATCACTTGTGGGAATTATCGCTCAGCGACTTGTAAAGCTGCTCTGCAATACATGCAAGGAAACCTTTACGCTTGACGACCCCGAGGAGCTGAAGCTCATGAACAAGACCTCTCCGGTGCAGATATGCAGACCGCATCAAGGCGGCTGCAGGGTCTGCCACGGAACAGGTTACACGGGACGTACCGCGATTCACGAGATCATCGTTACCACGCCCAAGATCAAGGAGCTTATATCCGCGGGCGCGACCGCCGAGGAGATCGGCGCGATGGCGACAAAGAGCGGCACGCTGCTGCTGCGCGACAACGTCTCACAGATGGTTCTCCAAGGGAGGACTTCAATGGACGAACTGGTAAAAGCGACTTATACCGTATAAACGGAATATTGTCGTTTGGCTAATAGTTAAGGAGAAAAATAGTGGAACATACAAATAACGTAATGGATATTAACCGCATATTGGACGAGGCGCGCGACCTCGGGTGCTCGGACTTGCACTTTACGGCGGGGCTGCCGCCTATCGTCCGCTTGCACGGCTCTATCAGAAAGCTCTCGGGTTACCCCGACTGCACCGAGCCTATTATTGTAAACGTAATCAATCAGATCACTTCGATAAAGCATAAGTCGCAGATATCGAAGGGTTTGGATACCGACTTCTCGTATACGTCGGCAACGGGTTTCCGTCACAGAGTTAACGTGTACAGACAGCGCGGCTATCATGCCGTGGCTATACGTCTGCTGCGCGACGATATCCCTACGCTGTCCGACCTCAACCTTCCCGCAACGCTTGGCGAATTCGCTCTCGCGCCGCGCGGACTGGTGCTTGTTACGGGACCTACGGGCTCGGGTAAATCGACGACACTGGCGGCTATGATCGACCATATCAACCGTCAGAAGAATTGCCATATAATTACGATAGAGGACCCTATCGAGTATGTTCATACGCATAAGCAGTCAATGGTCAATCAGCGTGAGATCGGACAGGACGTGGACTCGTTCGCGGGCTCGCTCCGTGCGGCTCTCCGTGAAGACCCCGACGTTATCCTCGTAGGAGAGATGCGTGACTTCGAGACGATCAACGCGGCAGTTACCGCGGCGGAAACGGGTCACTTAGTGCTCTCGACGCTGCATACTACGGGCGCGGCAGAGACTATTGACCGTATTATCGACGTTTATCCCCCGCACTCTCAGGGTCAGATACGCTCGCAGCTTTCGGGAAATATTGTCGGCATTGTATCGCAGACGCTCGTGCCAACCGCGGACGGCAAGGGCAGATGCGCTGCATTGGAGATACTCTGCGCGACCGACGCTATCCGCGCAATGATACGCGAGGGCAAGATATTCCAGGTGCCTACGGCTATTGCGACGGGAAAGAAGAACGGAATGTTTACGCTCGACCAGGATCTGGCTCGTCTCGTCCGTATGGGTAAGGTGGACGACGCTATCGCGAGAAACCGCTGCCAAGATATCACGGAGTACAAGAGATTCCTGGAAATGGGCGGCTAAGGTTTTTATTGTTTTATAGAGATGAGCAAAACACCAAGTAAAATGTAAACACCAAACAAAGTAGAAAAAA